>Ga0194135_10000423_pt1 | contig 24882 bp, 15 predicted proteins | sample LitLau_LLRF_2013_FD_134024 | JGI IMG/M metagenome (GOLD analysis project Ga0194135, IMG submission 134024) | Freshwater sediment microbial communities in response to fracking from North America - Little Laurel Run_MetaG_LLRF_2013 (version 2) | ecosystem: Environmental > Aquatic > Freshwater >... | reverse complement strand
GTTGTGCATTCAGCAAAAACGAAATAATATTTGGAAGAGGATTTTTCTGATTCACGATCCCTCACGATAATAAATGAATGCAGTTTTTTGAACGTTTTAATTTTTAAATTAATATTCGTGATGTAAACTTTGGATGAGTGAATAATAAAAGTGTATCATTAAAGAAACAAAAGACCAAATTGAAGAAGATGAGACTTTGAAGAGCTCTTTGTGTTTTTTCTTTCTACTAAAATATGGTTAATGAGAAGAAGAAGAAGAAGAAGAGTTTTTGTTTCAAAACCTTTTGTTTAACTTTAATAGAAAATTAAACTTACTAGCTTGCGTAGTTTAAATACTTCTTATGTACATGGTCAGAGAGAGGAGTTGAAATGCTACAAACAAAGGGGAATTAAAACCTGTCTTGTTTTCGTCGTTTTCATTTGGAATTTAAAATTTCTTTTCGCTTTAGTGAATAGGCAATAACAATAATTACGAAATGACCATTAGACACGTAAACGCGCGTAGACGACGCTAAAATTTATTTAATATCAAAAAGGAGACTAGTTGGCCTTTAAATGTGTTTTATTCATAGAGATCATGTCAGCCTTTTACTTGTACTTCATGGAACAAGAGTTGGACTGACACTCGCTTAGGTTGGGACATTATTAATCAATCACAGAAATCGCTCATTAAGCACAAATTCTCCTCGAGGCTCTTCACCTGCCCTTTACTAGTCAGGTACATGGCACGTATAATAACCTTTCATAAAATCCAAAATTTCACACTATTTTCAGCCATAATTTGACTGAAAAACAGAAAACTCAATTAACCTTTCACATGGAAGGACGCGAAGCAGAGACTGATGCTGCGGTTCTTCGTGTTTTTCATTTATTGCCCTATTTAATTCTCTCATATTATTCCTTTGTAATTTACAAACCACAAATAGCTTAATGTGCATGTATGTATGTATAAATATAGGTAGGCATTCATTAAGGTCTCATCCTTGCAACGGAATTTAAGTACTCTCCAAACATTCATCATGCGTAAGTTCCGTAAGCCTGTGTAATAATAAGTCTATTCGCAGGGCGTCTTTCCACGACTCGCGCACTATATTAATAATAATACTAAACACACAGGGCAACCTTGGCTCATCTTCATTTGGCATAAATTATCTATTTCCTTACGGAATTGGCAATATATCCGCGTAAGTCGTATTATTGGCTGCGATTTCTATTCCTTCCAATTCCGTCGTGGAAAGATGAGTTCCTTTTGCAGCCTCTAATGGAAGGATCGTGAGGAAAGAGCGATATCGAGACTCTCGCTGAGATTCAGAAAACTTGAGAAGTTTGTGATATCTTTGAAGGGTGTGTGCAATTTTGCTTTCAATGTGTGTGAACGTGTGTGCATAAGCGTACATGTATTATAAATGCAGATTCAGTGAACCATTCTAACCCAAGGTCACTTTTAGTCTTTCTTTTGTGCATACATCCTTAAGCACCCATAAGAACGCAGCAGCAACGCTAGTTTTTCTCGTATAACTAACTACGATACTTCTTTTTCAAGTTTTCAATTGTCGATGTGGTTTCTGTGTTGTGTAGTCAATCATCCCTGAAGAGTTTAACTTATTTAAAGTCTTGAAGTGTATTCAATTAAATGTGTGTTCTCTGTGGAGTGTGCAAGAATGGTTTAGACAAAACAATAAAAGTTGTTTGTAAGTTGCTTTAACCAACCAATACAAATAAATGTCGGTTTACACGGCTAATTGAAACGAGTTTTATTGTGCATGCTAAGAATAAGAGTCTTTGAAACCTTTTAAAACTTTGGTAGTTTAGAGGGGGTTTTTACAGAGAGAAGAAATGATCAATCATTTGTCAAATGCTAAGAATAGCTTTTTTCTGCTTAAGTGCTTCATTTCTTCTTATAGGGAGTTGGTTATTTCTTATTTGCATTGTTAGCTTAGATATACAATAATGTTCTTCATTGCAGAGACCGTGGAATAATCAATTAGGCTTTTTTGGAATGCGAGAAATTCGCACGTTATTTCATCCTGTCAAAAGTCAAAGTCTGCTGAAGGACGAGAGAGGATATTATTACTATATTGAGGTTCAGGATGCTTAATTTGTAATAGTCTTCTTGTATTATTTGCTCATGTGTCAGGATTAAAAGCTTGCAAAGAATTAAACCCTAATTGATCTGATATAAAATGAGGCAAGGAGCGGAATTGGATTGTGCAATCGAGGGTAATGGATTGTGTAATGAGGGTTTAATTATTGTGGTTCTGTTTACCCTCAGAGAAGAATAATAACAAGACGAAGGGTAAGAAGGGTTTGTCTTTACGTGTTTGTTTTTCAAATTTAATTTATTCTGCGCAAAATTTAAATCAGATTTCATGTTTTAATCCCTTTCAAAAAAATTGCAGGTACCTACCTTTAAGTTTTCCTTTATCTTTCAAGTTTACGCTAAAATTTCTAATTTTACTTTTCATTTCTTGCTTAATATTTTCATCGTAATTACGTCCATCCTTTTGAGTGCAATAAAGTTTTCTACGCAAAGTCTTCTACTACTTTTGTGTTTCTAGATCGTTTAATGGTTTTTATTACTCTGCACTGCTCTGCAGAGGATTCTAAATGATCAGACCTACTTCAGAATAAAAGGCAGGTGTGCACATATTGTGTAGAGTGGGGTCAGTAATAGAAACCGTAGACATTTTGTATCGATTTAAGTAAAGATGAAATAAAAGAATACTCTAAATTTCTCAACAGCTTTCGTGTAAAACGATACACGCGTAATATATAGGATGAGGCTGGAGGTGTAGCAGCAGAACTTGCACAAAACTGTGCAACAATAAATTAGTATTGGAGAGACTAGTACAAAGATGAATAAGTGTTCATGCGATATTACTCATGATTCACGACGATAGGTCGTTTGGTTTGTGTGGTGAGTCCATTTAAGGAAGGAGTAATTTGTGTCGTACACAATGTAATTTGATCTCACGCAGAGGTTGACAAACTACGGAGAGAATAAATGAACAGCACAACTCTTCACTTCCAAATTTCAATATCATATTATTATTATTATTGAGAGTTGAATGGATTTCTTCGTTGCAAGAAGTTAATAAGCATATTGCATATTATTTGCACAGATAAATGAAAAAATGAAAGGCAAAATTATTTATTGACTTGAGAGTGGCGGCGGTGGTGGTGGTGGTGGTGGACTAATTAATTGAGTGGCTGAATGACATAATCTTAACAGTCGTTGTTATTACTTTTGTGGAGTAGTTTTAATTATTAACTCTCTTGCGTACACTTTTGAACAAAAATGGATGTGTAATAAAGAATATACGTAAGCTTGAATCATTTCTATACACAGGGAACTAATTAGCAGCAGTGGCGAATTTTATTTAGCTTCAAAGTTTAAATGTTTAAAACAAAAGGGGAATAATGACAATTTGACATTTAACTCATTTCAACTATAAACATTATTGAGGTTTCTTTCAAGCAGACGAGAAAGAGATATTATTTCAGGGTGTGTTTGATGAGGATCGTTTTCAATTAGCAATTAATCTTGATAGATTTATGTGTGCAAATAAGTGCAAATTAATTATCCTGCTACCGTATCATTTGAACTAATCAATCTTTTGGTTAGCTGGTTATTATTATTTTACTTTAAAATACATGCCATTGGAAGTTTTGAATTGATATTCTATTTCTGATTGGCCTAATTAATTTGCAATCAGAATATAGAGAAGTGTGTACTATGGAGCAAGACGGAATTTTAAGAACAACAATTCATGAATAATTCCTCCTTTGGATGGATAGATAGCTGAATTTTTCTTAGATTACAATCTATTCAAAGTATTTTTAATGATAATGTCCGGATATGTATCTGTTGGTTCATCTATAGAGCTTATTGAAATTCACACGAAATAACCGTGCCACTTTGCAACTTACACTAAACACACTTTTATATGCGAACTTAAAAGATTGATTGACTTGTTATAACTGGGATATCTAATTAGTTCGGAATAATTGGGAGAATAGCAAAAAACATTATCCTTAAAATCCTAACGAAGCATCATCTTAATTTTTCATACGCTTCATAGATAGAATGTAAGTATACAGTTTTGATTTTATTTCACTGCTGCTGCCTCTTTTGATTGACCTACAAACAGTTTTTCCCAAACGGCAACTGCAAAAAGAATAATTCCGCGTCGAATTGACTAAGTGATAGACTGCGGTGTGTGTTGTACTTGGTGTAGGCAATTAATTCCGTAATTTTTCAAAGCACTAGGGCGAATCGGACTCACCTCGATTTGTATTTCAAGGGAATTTGTGTACAATGTACACAAATGTCTCTCGTCTGCGTTATCATCCTATCTTCCTCATCACTAATCACCACGCATAATATTTCACCTGTTGTTCCTAATTATTGGCAACTATATTTTATGTCCCAACATGTTTTGATATTTTTGCATGAAACGTGCAAAAATAAATGAAAAATTTCTCCCAAATTAACATAATGTTATACACACGCACGTAAATCACAACGTGGTAATGAATGTAATAATGATACAAGACGAGGAATTAAAAAAGATTGACTATCCGGAAGAAGAAAGAAAAGAAGAAGATGAGTTACGGGATGCGTGAATAAGAAGGAAGGGCATCAACAACATTACAAGAAATAACAGAAGCTTCTTCAATTCCGCGTGTTTGTGTCATGTCTAATGTATATATTTGTTTTTTATTGCAACGCATCTCTCTCTCCACTACCAATTTCATTAACAGTTGTTTCATTGAAAAGTAAGTCCTACTCTTTAGTTAAATACTTCCATATTTTGTGTGGCAATGACACTCAGCGTATTTTGGCCAGATACAAATCTACATTAGCGATTCTATTGCATATATTAAAGTAAGACTCGCAAATGATAAGTAAGAATTTATTGTAATAAGCGGGTTTAATCCTCAGATCTCCTTTCACTTGCGAAATTATAAATTTGATAGGCAATGATGCTATACAATAGATGAAGCTGAGTTGACCTACAAATGATACAAAACTTGCTATCCGCGTATTTACTCGCATATTGGAACACTCTGCTTCAAACTTAATGTGGTATCTGTCGTTGCAGTCGATTGGGAATTCAAAGTGTTTTGCTCACACCGTAATTAGTGGCTTGGATGACCAGCACTTCATTCATATATATATATATACATATATATATAATGTATAGCTGATCGAATAATAACGAAACGGTGGGCTGCTTTGGTCTAAAAGACTATTTGAAAAACCTTCTTTTGTTCTGTTTTGTGCTACATTTTTATTTTGATTATTTAAAACCAAAAAGCTGCGATAATCATTCTGCTACCTTACTTCGCTTCGTAATAATAATAATAATAATGATCCACTTGCTTATCCAATAACTAATTGGCCTCTATGAATTTGATTTCTAATAAAAAACTTTAGTGCTGATTCCTCCTCCTCATCAACTTTGTCCTTAATATTCTACATTGCACTTTGAATTCTTTAAACTATTACTCGCGTACACACACATTTCCTAGAAGAGATAGACATCCACGTCCATATTCTAATATTATTTTTGTAATACACCTAAATGCACACACACACTCCCTTTGTTTTATCTGAGCCAACGCATTTTTTAATCCACCTTGATTTAAAATATCTACAGCAAAAGATGTTATCTTATCGAATAAGTTGGAGGAAACTCCCATTACCAACACAAACACATTTAATGTGAGAGGGTCCTTTGATTCAAAGATTTTCTCTTCTCTCATTGCTACTTTGTACGTGATTTATTTCCTTCCTTTTTCAATGTAACAAACGCACAAGGTATTAAAGTACACTGAGTGAGTGTACTAGTATGCAAAGGCAAACCATCATTTTTCCTAATCACCAATTTAATCCGTACTTTTGAGCTTCTTCCTGGGAAAGCGTTTTGTCTCAAATAAAACCATTATAATTAGAGACACATAGATAATCACTCTACATTGTTTCTAGTCACAGGAAACAATCTATTGTTATGTACCTAGCTAACTTGCACTTTTGTATACTTCACAGTCAGAACAGCTTGAATAATCATTTACAGAATGAAAAATGAAGATTGGAATTTTTAAAAATAACATTTTAAACTACGCGAGATAATAACAGTAATTGCGACATTGGAGCAATAATTTATGGAACTTAATTTTCAATAGAAAACAATATTATGTGGCTTATGCTAATGTAATGAATGTGTGTTCTAGGAAGAAGAAGAAGACGATTATGATACCTTGCCTTTATTTTTTTGAGGTGCTTTATGGATTCACCTTTTACGTTGTTTAAGTAATAACTTTCATGCATATTAGTTTGCACACTATGCACGTGTGTGTGCAAAAATCCTCTTTAGGTTTTTATACAAGTAAATTACGATGATTTTTGGCATTTATTTAGCGAGAGAAGTTTAATACTTTTGATTGAGCATGGCGAATGTCAAGGATTTGTTCTTAGCAGATTTGCGTGGATTTACATGTTTGATTTCAAAAGGCCTTGGGGGTGGCTAAACAGGTAATTCGTTTTTTACGCGTGTGAGACTCATCTTCACGGATAATTGCGCAAACTTGTGAACTGGGCGGAACCCTTTGTGTCTATCAGAGTAATAATAAATGTAAGTTTTGTGACTAGCCAAGGCCAACCTGGACACGATGCCGAGATGATGAGACGACTATTACTGAAATATTATGAGGAGGATGCGTCCAATACATTTTACCCGAAAGACTGGAAATTCTACTTGGATGTTTGCCTTTTTATCAAACCTGGAATCAATTTGTGTTTAAGCTAAAAAAAATCCCACTCCTTACGATACGACGACAATACGCACACACTGCGAGTATGAAGATTCCAGAAATAAATTTGCATTGGTGATTGCTTCATTCGTGATTGATTGATTAAGCAACGGCAACGAAGACGACTGGCCAGCTTAAGTGCAGATAAAAAAGCTTTAACTCATTAACAAAGTAACTTTGGTAAATTTGGAATCATTGAATTTTTTATAGCTTCATGATTTTGCCACTGCTGCTGCTGGTCGATTGCAAATAATTATTTTATGGTTCTCTCATATAATAATGAAGGACGCGGATGCAAAACAACAAGATACGTGATTCAGATTCGCCTAAAATTATTTATTACGCCAAGAATAAATATAAATCGCTTTCCGCAAACATGTTCTTCCCAGCAAGAGAGCGAGAGAAATAATAATAATAATCCTTCTCATATGAAACCCAATAAACAATGCAAAGTGATCGAAGTAGCGTGGTTTTCAATATTTCAATTAGTGACAGATGACAAGTAGGAAACGGACGATAAGTCATCATACAAAGTACAAAACGGTGACGATATGATGGTTGATAGGTGAGCAGATTTCAATGTTTAATTGTGTAATATTATTAACGACTCTATCTCATGTGGTTTTGTGTAAAATTGGTAAAAAAGTTGTAAAACAGGGAAGCGTGGTATACACTTCTATTTAGATTTACACACACGTTAAGAGCTTTGTTGGAACGACAAACGCATTTATTTATAATTTCCGGTTTGGCTTGTTCTAAACATTGAGATAGGAGCTTCCTTCCTTCCGTTCTATCAGCACAGCACCAGGTGAGACTATCGTCGTCGTCATTGTCTCAGCTATTTTTATATTCCTCCTTCTCACTTTCTACAATTGCGTGAGTTGCTTTTAGCTTTTTCAGAACCTCTGCGATTGTGTGTGTGTGTGTGCAAGTGGATTTTCACACAAAAACCTCTTATTAAACTTCTTCTAATGTCAAATCGTTTAAAGAAGATGACGATTTTGAGAGTAGAAATTTTAATTGAGACTTTGTGAGTTATTTGCGGTGAAAGAAAACTTTGCAATCCAAGTGACGCGTTTTAATAGAATTAGATTCTAGTGGAGTCAGAAGCAGAGAAGGTTACGCACTTGCAAAGTTGCGAATAAATTGTTTGTCAATTTGCACGCTTCTTCTTATGCCTCTTGATTTCGCCAGGTGCTTTTTATATTAGGCTACTAGGTTTTCAATGAATTCGTTAAGATGAATGACTTTGAGTATTTCGAAAACAGAATGACAATTTTTGAGTCTACGGACACGTTATATTATTATATACTTCTTTTCTGCATGCATTGGGTGATGGTTTAGATATTCCTAAAAAGTATATGTGAACAACACACGTTGCGATATTCAGCTGAATGAACGGAATAAGAAACTCACACTGTACGAAATGCCGAATAAGTGAAGGCAGAAAGATGAAAAAGTTAAATTCGTGTTTCGTTTTTCTGCTCAAGGGTTGAATAGAGGTTGATCATAATAATGAGACGCGATTGATGATGAGAGAATTCTAATGTTAAGCTGTCTCGACTGTTATTTTACTTGCCGACTTGAGACTTGTGTGTGTGTGCCTTGTATACCTGCAAGCGATGAAATCTTTCCGAGATTGAAATGTATCCGTGTAGGCCTGGCACATAAAATATAGAGCAGAGTCTAGAGTATCAAACTGCAAAGTGCACCTTTAATTTATATAGACTATACAACATAATGTTCGCTTGTCACAGTTTCAGCAAATAACGATGAAAAATAAAATTAAAAGTGACACGTATCCAAATTATTTCAGTATTAATAAGATACAATAATCAGACCACGACGATAAGTTTGCTTAATCTACTGTATAGCTAATTGTAAGTTGTTATAAATTAATTTTCAGTGCTAAACAGAATGGGCAGTAAAATATATATAAATATTATTCGGGCCAAAATGTAGTTTTTCGTAACTTTCGGCTACGAAAGTGTTGTTTGCATTTAATTATATCATTTAATAACTCAATTAACGGCAATGATTTTGTTAATGAGAAAGTTCTGCAAGGAGCAATTAAAAAATCAGAGTATAATGGTTAGAATTGGTAGTTAACACAATTTTATGAGGAAAAGCATCAAGCTAATAACGCGATGTTGAACAAGACCATTTCAACACTAAATCTTCTAAAAGCCAAAACCATATTATAATTGATTACTACAAACGAGAGATGAGAACTATTAATAGACGCATTTCTGCTAACGATGAAGAGGAGAAAATCCATAAAGTCTGCAAAGTTATTTTTCTATTCACACCGGCAATTAAAACACATACAGATTGGACGAGACTTGTGACGAGTGTATGTGTCGATTTATGAAGAAATAGCGTGACTTCCTACTTGTCTATCCACCCGTTTACAAAAGTCATCACTTCCACACTGCTGCTAAACTTTAACAGATTCAATAGACGAAATACAGTAATTACCTTTGCGCTTTGTAGTAAGATATAAAACTAAATATCCACCTTTAATTACCATAATTTCCTTTTTACTGAATTATACGCATTTGTGTCAAAATGGTGTCAATAATACTTTTTCATGGAACTTGTTTGAAAAATAGCGAAATATCATCACTCTCTTTAATTCACGTTCTTTTAAGGGATTCATTCAGAATATATTTCCGCATTTTTGTCTCAAATTTTATGCGAAAATGTGCAAAAGTCGATTAATAATAAAAGGACGAAGGTATATGAATGAATCATAAGAAGCGAGTGAATAAGTGTCAATATAAAAGGACTTACTTGTTCTTAGGTCCTTGTTGGGGTCCATTATTGTGAGGCACTAGATTAGGATGGAGATTGGAACTACTTGCGCTATAGGTGATAGTTTTATTGGTGGGATGCGTGTAGTATGGAGATGCGTAGACCGTAGTGGTCCTTGCCGTAGTTGTGGTGGTGGGTGTGGTTGTAGTTTGAGAGGAACTGGTCCGAGCTACCCGGACAACAGAATGTCCCCTTAGGAAGTGTGAGTGAGACACTTGACTATTAGCCAAGTCTAGACAGACACTTGACTGCAGTAGTAGGAGCAGAGACGTTGAAAGGACGCCAAGAAGAACGAGACGCGACAATGCAGATTTATTCCTCATCTTGGCCAATAATTTAAATGAATGTAGATCACACTTACAACTATTTAATTCTTCACAGCCACACACTCTTGAAATATTGTCCGTTTGTCACCTCGATAATTAAAAATAAGTTAAACTTTCCACTCGCAGGACCTTACAACACCATACTTACTTAGTGTTAGTTTCAATAAGTTCTCAGATTATTTCTTGATACCCGAGAGTAGCAATGAGGCATTTTCGAGGGGAACGTGAGACCCAGAGAGAGATATCTTGTGTGTACACCTGTACGAGCTTCTTTAATGAATTAATGTGGACAAGGGTTGGGAGTGAACTGAGGCTAAAGAGAGTGAGAGTTAGAAGGGTTTGTTATTTCTGCAAAGGTGTTCAAAGGGTTTTTTGTTCATATGCTGTCTATGGATGCAGCAGTAGTAGTATGGTTGGGGGTTGTTAGTGCATTGCTGCTTTGGTTGCGAGAACAGTTACTGTGAATTGTTGTTAGCGAATAAGTTGTAACTCTCTGCTGCTGTAATGCATATGGCATGGTTAGTGTATATTAAGCTTGTGTATTTAGTTGTTAATTGCAATTAAATTGAGTAGGTGCTCTCGATATTGGAAGAATGTGAAGTCGCGATATCATTTGCATATTATGAGCAAAGTTGATCAAGGGGAGTGTCAATGGCTCGCTACAATGAATTTGGCAAATGAATTCAAGTAAAGCACGTGTATATCATGTTATGTATATCGATGAGACAAGTGCACACAGGTCATTTTGAAATTGGCAACGATTTTGACTGCCAAGAGGTTTTCTGGAAACTTTCCGACAAGCACACAGATGAACATATTATCAAAGTCAGATGGAAGTGTGTAGGGCAATGTTAAGCAAGCCTCAAGGCATACATCACCCATGAAATCGATGAAGAAAATAATCCAATTAAAATTACACTGACACGTGATGTTATTATTGATTTCTGGGAACAACACAACACGGGAATTTCGATTGTGTCTGGTGCCAAAAAATTGCAAATATCATGAAGATAGGTGACATTAGCCTTGCTACTATTGCATTTATTACATATTATTAAGATTTGGCAAAGCTTACAGTGATTTTTTAGTGCATGGTCAGCTTGCTTGATTAATTACCTAACTAAGACAAATAAAAATGGCAATTAGTGTAGAAAACGTGTGGTTTTTGTGAAGAGATTACTTATTGCTTTTATTATTCAATAATGCTGCATATATTATATAGTGTATGTAGTTTATAGTGTTCGCAGCAGCCGTGGTATAAGTCTTAAGAGTTGTAATTATGCACAATTCCTAAGCAAACACAGATTTTGTAATAACCGTAGATCAAAAATAATCATGTGCAGGTGATGTTTTATTGCCTTTCCAAAGTGACTTTCAATTTTTCGAGTTATATTTAACTCGTTAACAATGCGCAAAGGCAAATGCGGTGTGAATTGAAAATTAATTTGTAAATATTTTAACATTTGAGGGTAATTGAATTGATTATTAATGGAGTAAATGAAGCTTTTAAGTTGTCAAAAGTAAATCATCTTCAAAGCGAAAGATGAAGAAGCGATTACCTAATTCTAATGTGAATACTTAAGTGGTAATAACATTGCCTTTTTTGATTTTGCAAATCTCCCCAGGATTGCGAATTTTGACAGTGATCATGATATTGAAATGGTAGTAGTGTACGTATACGACGTATTAGAAAGAAGTTGCAATTTTGCCAAATTTTGGGATTTATTATAATAATAATGTGCATTTATTTTCATATAGATTTTTCTTGTGATACTCGTGGGATTTCAGGCAAGGCATCCTCCGCCGTGTCTGCTAAGGTTGTCAAATTCGTGAAATTATTGATAGACAAGTTGCTGAAACGTGTGTGTCTTTTGTTGCATAGATGCGAACATTAAAAGTGACATACACAAGAGATGTTTGAATAATGATTGAAGACTGAAGAGTGGCTTATTATTACTTTGCCATTCCCAATTCGTATTTCCATATTATCCAAGATTAATCCATTATAAGAATATTGTTCGCATAATATCTATTGGAGTTTGACGAATTTTGCCAAATTCGCTCCTGACTATACTATCAATATACATAACCAACTGCTGAGATAAGAATTTGTGATCCATAGCATATCAGTATGGTTTCCTTAATTAATTCGTGTAATTAACCTTATTTGGTTACTCGCTTGCTCCTTCTTATTCTGCTACTCTTCTTGTTGGGAAAGAAGAACGAGTCAATTTGCATTGTTGACATTGTTGCATTGTTATACACTCATTGCACATAAGCGATGTAAGTGTTGCAAATCTTAGTCACTCTTTTTGTGAGGTGAGTGCGTGTTTTCATGACCAGAAATATTAATTTCATTCTTCAGATCCTAAGAAATTCGTTGCTGCTGCACAGGAACCACCACTGGCAAATAATAAGACATTTCTATCCATTTGATAATGTGTGAACCAAATCATATGTTTTTGACTTTTGGTACTACATCTTATCTTAAGCTTTGATAGTTAATAGAGTAAGGACGACCACTAGAATTGCTTACTAGTACTTTGATACAAGATTTATTTCGTAAATTACGTGCAATAAATATTTTTTGGAAAAATGCAAGTCCAATGTGGTGGAGAACGTGAGGAAAGTAATTTTAATGAGCTTTTGGAAATACTTTGAACAGTTAATCTTTGTGTAATTGCGTTTATGCAGTTGGCAATTTTATTATCTCTACAACTTCCACTTAAATAGTGCATAACTGCATTGTATACATTCATCGTTAATTGTTTCGCGATTTCTTATTGCATATTAGCGATTCCATGTTTATAAAAAATCTGCATGCGTTGTTGCGTCTTTTAAAAAGCAGTCATGTAGCACAAGTTACGTTGTCGTTCGAAATGAAGATGAACATGATTGACTGCGTCTAAATGTACGAAGATCGAAACGACCTTCAGCGAGTAACTGACTCGGCCATTTTTCAGAGCAAGAAAGTAATTAATACAGATTTGCGAAATTAATTATACAGTTTAACGTATTTTACGAAAAAATTGAGCGTATTGAAGACAAGTTATTTATTTGATGGCTATTGCATGAGGTTCTTGTAAATTCACTCACCTATCGGTATCCTCTTATTATCACTTCATTCTCATAATAATGATTGCATCCGTTTTTTACTAATTCTTACAGATAATTTGGTGTCAATGATTCTCTCATGCTTATCACAAGACTACTTGTCTAAATTAGTAAACCCATCATAAGTTTTCAAATGTATCTCTCACGAGAACTGACTTATACACCTTCTGCAAAAATGTTAATTGCAACCCATCTCAGCAGACAAGTGGAATTTGAGCTGATTATTAGGAAAGAAGTGATTAGAAGTTTTTAAGAGCTTCTTTACAAGTACAGAGGTCTGTATATCTTTATGAATCACTTTGCATACGAATGGAAAGAGCGTTTTAATAATCAGAACCGTATACCGTTTGATTTGATAGAGAAATGTATAACGAGTTTGTTAAAATGTTTGTCATAATTTGGGTGACTTTGAGAAGTCAGGAAATTATTTTGGGAGAAGGCAAAGGTAATTCAGAAATTGTGAGTATCATTGGAAGGTGTGGAGGAAGGGCAGGTAGTAAGTAGTGATTGCCGCAATTAAAAGAAAGAATACAGCACCTCTGCATTGTATAATTACTTCGCGGCGGTGGTGGTGGTGGTTTAATTGTAGGTCTCTATGAAAGTGCTAGCAGTGAACAAAGAAGTATTTTTGGCAAAATCTTTGTGCTTAGGCTTTTACAAACACTTTTATATCGCGGAGGAAGGTGTGGATAATTCCTACGTTGCTTTTGTGTCATAACTCTTCTATTAAAATTAAGTTTGACAGGGTGTAATTTTTTGTTCCATTTCCACTCTCGAATGTTAAATATGTCTCGTCACAATCTTTTGGAAGAATTGTGATGTTTTTTCCTCAGGATGACATGAGGTCACGGTTCAATATCGCGCTCGCTCCTACGAAATGAAACATCGCATATAACAACAATTTCTGTACAACGTGTTACTACTAATAACATTTAAATTGTGACGTGGAATGCTATTCTTCGTATCAATCTAGCTGAATAGCTCTAACCAAATATATAAAGACTCTACAGAAGGAATGAAAAGAATCTCAAGGATTTGTTACTGTTATTATTAAATTAAAACTGCAATCATTTAAGATATCTCCTAAGATTTGGTTTTTGTCTTTTCAAATCCACGATTGAACTAATTCTTAGCACTTGATTTTTTGCAGGCTATGGAGAGATTTAACAAATCTTTTGTTAACTTATCACTAACATTTAAAAGCACTAACATTATTATAGTGCTATTGTTAGGGAAAGTTTAAGTATTCTGCATTATTTTTGTATAAAATCATACATTTTAATAATTCACTCGTAAATAATTTCACAAACTCAATTCTTGTCAATATCAAGTGATGCTACGAATAAAACAGGGAGATGGTACAAAGTACAAACACATAACAATGATTTAGGTTGCATTCTTGAGCTTCCGTCACTTTTGAGTTTATACTGAAACAACTGGTCACATATAAAATGTGTGAAATACTTCCTTATGACAAAGAAATTTTGAAACTTTTCAAAATGCAGAAATGTCAACAATTTTCCTACAAATAATATGCACTGTGTGCTTTTCATAGGTGTATATTTCAGTGGTTGCGTTGTATGGTTCACTTATTCATGCATATATATGTGTGACTTGAGGAGTAAAATTTAAAATGCTTGGAATAATTTTTGCATGAAAAGAATGAAAACTCAGTTTTTATTGCGCTTCCTTATGCTTTTCACTCCAATTAGGTAAGGAGGGTCAGAAAATTGTCACAATGACGATAAAATAGTAGACACATACTTTGGTCATCGTGAATTTTTCAAAAGCAAGCTCTTGCATCCATGGCGTGCCTTTGCTCAGGTTTGTGTGAGCTTACTAACTGACACACATTACTATATTTCAGGTGAGCAAATTCAAATTGCAGCTCTCAACTATTCATAACTTTTAACTTTGTAAGAACTAAATTAGCCATGATGAGCAAGTGTGTGTGTGTGTACATAATAATATTTTGTAATGATTATTATTGTGCGTTGTGATTGTGATGGACAGCATGACTACTATTTTGATAAGCAGGGGTAGACTCGTGACGAAAAAATAAAACAAACTTGGATCTTCAATTGCTAATTGAGTTCAGAGGTGACCTTTAGGGAATTGCTGACTCACGAGAGAGACTCACTTTGCTCACCCCAGCACAAGACGATTGTAATAATATTTTGACCCTCACAAAATGCTAATTCCTAGCACAGTGAGAGCTGCCTAGTCAATCACAGTAAACAACCAATTTGTCCATCGGAATGAAATGTGAGATCGTGGTTACGCCTTGGCTGGAGGAAACTCGTTTAATTGCAATTTCTGATTCCCAAGAACAAATACGACTGAAAATAAGTAAAGGAGGAGGAGGTGCTGTGCACTTAATGCTTGTTACACAAATCGATATCGCTGTCAAGTGTTATTATAATAATGCAAACGATATACATTTATATATACGACCAGTCATACATTCTCGCAAGTTTTGCCCCAGTTTTTTAATCTGATTTTAATATTGAATGAACAAAATACCTAACTATTTGATAATCCCATATTTTTCCAACTTCTTCTTTGTAGTAGCTTATTACAATTAGATAGAGTTTAAAAAGATACTAGATAATTAGGTACCCATTTTTTCTCTGAACATTTCCTTCCGCCCCTTTTATATCGATTTTTAATTGTCAGGTTTTAAATCGTATGCGATTATTAATAGAATTTTCTTTTGAGAGTTATAGGTTTTGCAAAATTGCTGTTTATTACAGCTGATGATGTATAGTTATTAAGTTAATGCAAAAATTACCCTTCTGGTCGTCAGTAAGAGGCAGCTAATTCCTGAATAATGTTGTCGGATTTCTCTCAAAAGTCTCAAGTCACTTGCTTACCTTATACGTAGCAAGCTTAATGAATACTTTGACCAGATTAGTTTTGACTTTGAAGTTAACAAGAAGTCAATTTTGTAGGTGTAGTAGATTAAGTGTGGCAATCATTGAGAGTACAATTCAAAACCGTCCAAATTACGGTTTTAGATCTAAAATATGCATATACTGTGGTTAAGAGCAGGTAGCCCCACTTGCTTAGGTGTATTGACTTTCAACAAAGCTTTAAAGCTTATTTGTCTTATGTTCATCGGAAAGTCATCAGTCAGGATTTGGAAGTGCGACAGTTAGTTTTGCTGTTCAGGTCATCATGTTCACCATTCGGTACTTCGAGCTACTGCAATACACTACAATTGTATCTTGTGTCTTTGGTGCGAATAGTGTGATTTACTCGAAATATAGAAACACATTTTACGTTACAAAACTTTCACACTCAGTTTTGAAATGCACTACCACGTGGATGCCATGCCTAGGAGTATTTATTATTCTCAGAACAGTCCAAGTCTATTACCAGAAAGATCAACTACGAGCATTTAACCAGTGTTACACTATTTCATTAACTTGGACACTGTGCACTCTTGGTGCTTTGTGTTTGTCCACTAGAGACGAAGATCTTGCTCTCATGTTGAATAGACTCGTCCGATTTGCTCAGGATTTCAAAGGTATCGGAGATGACATCGTTTTAAATTCATTCTGTTGCTTAATTATCGATAAAACTTAATTCTTTTCCAATTAGAAACTTGGATAATCCAATATGATCCACGTGAATCTCCTTGCGGAGTGAAATTAGAACGGTTCCTCATTATGTTTGTCTCTGGTTTGCAAATAGTTCCGTGGCTTACACTACTTAAATTCATTGCTGACAGAAATCTACAAATATTTCCCCATACCGTCTTTCCCAAGTACTTGAGGGAATCTAGGTTGATTCATATTGTGGAAGGAACAATAGTTCTGTACGTTGTCACAACTGGAATTTGGATCATGATCATTGTTTGCATTTCAGTCGTATCTTATCTCGGTAATTAAAACTGCTAAGTAGAGTCTTACAATCTTCATAAGTACACGATCCGTTTCGGATGGTTCATTTCGATATAATTGTTGTTATTGCAATCGCACGTAGCTTTAGTATATTGCTCATCAGTATTGCTTAAAAGCTGCAATCTAAACAGCAGATTGACTTTTACGAGCAACGAATACCTTATAAAAAATTGCTTATTTGCTTAATGCTGTAAGTCCGTATATTGTATAATTTGTTTTCTTAGATTTCAATTAAAAGAAAACATTTTGTGTCAGTGTTTGCAGGTGTATTGATGGACGAGTTACGTGCTAATTCCAAAACATACAAGACTTCAATTGCTCTTCGAATTCCTTCGAACTTTCGAATCGTTTATCGGTCTAGTGAACTAATGCATAAATATGCTTTATCGATTGTGGGGATCATGATACTCCCGTCCCATGAACTGATATCGAAATTTGTCTTGTTTGCGAATTTCATGCTCCTCACAGACTGGAAAAACATGAGCAAAGTGGACAGAGCCAGATTGTTCTTCATGAGTATTGCTTTACAAACCATTTGGATTGCTCTCCTTGAAGTTGGTGGAAGATTTCATTCTAATTCATGTAAAACTGTCGCTTCCATCAAGTACCATAAATGTTGGATGCGAAAAAATAGAAAGTATTTCAAAAAATTTAAGAAAAGCTGTAAGCCTTTATTTTTTAGCACACTGGGATTTTTTAAAATTAAACGTAGATCAGTTTTACGCTTTCTGAAAAGTATTGTCAAAGGTACATTTAATGTGGTTATAACATTGTCAAATTAGTTTTGTGTGATTGTTCCTAAAATAAAAAACCCTTAAAATTCCCTAAAATATTCTACGCTAGGGATCTGGGATTTTTAGTATCGGGTTCTATTAGGTAGAATTCTCATTACGCGTTTTGAGACTAACGACCGATTTGGAATGACGAGTGCAATATATTAAGTGAGGCACTTTACCAGTGCCCATGCACTGGCTGGATATCATGGGAAACACTATAAACTTTTCCCTACTGACTCTGGATTTCATTGATCCTACTTTTCAATTTGTAAAATATTGGTTATATTAGGTAATAATATTCAAGAAAACTTCTAATACTTCAGTGTATTCGATTTCATAGATATGCATTTATTCTATAATAATGTATTAGAGTTATCCTTCTTGTTTACTAGACTTGCATAGCTTCTATTACAACATCAATTCGTAAGAAGTGCATTTATTGTGTAAGATAGAATTGTATCATAGAACGTGATTCTTGTAGCCTGCTTAAAATAAAACAGCTTGTATTCCCCAGTGCCAACGTAAAGTTTTAGGGGAGGCAGAGATCTTAGTCTTACTGACAAGTAATGATTCCTGCTAGCACACGTTTGTTTCCACTGTTGAAGTAGCGTGGTGGTTTTGTCGTAAAAGTAGACAGCCCTTGGTACTAAAACTTGAATGAGAGTACAAGTCAGACCCGATCCTACGGGAGCTGAGAAAAAGAGAAATGCCGGAACTTCAGAGTAACCTCTGACACAGACGAAATTACAAGCGACTGCCATACAGAACCCCACGCACATTAAGAAGAGAGTAACAACTTCTTGGAACTTGCAAAGAATGATGAACAAGCGGAGGTTCGTGTAGCTTTTCAAGAAGAAGTGTGACTGGAACGGGAGATGCTTCCTTTTCTCTGTAGCTAAAAGCAAGCCATCCAAAGCTTCATGGAGTTTTCTAACTCCAGAGACAAACAAGATGATGATAAGAAGAACCATTCTCGCAGCTTCAACAAGACACACGACCATCATTGGGAGGCGAATAACTAAATTAGCCAAAGCATAGCACAAGGGACTGTTCCAAATCCACGGGGTACTTTTCATGATCCAGTAGAATGAGTCCAGTTTCATGTAAGTTCCTCCGACAAAGTATAATGGAACTATGTACACTGGAAATGCAACGCTTAAGACCAATAGACCCAGGCCTGGAAAGTCGTATTTAGCTGGATTGACGTCTTTCAAATCTGAAAATCGGTAGAGTGAAAATGAAGTCAAATAATGGAAGCAATAACAGATTAAGCTCTAGAAACTTATTTTTACCCTTTTTAACTTCATCCGGTAATTCTCTGGCATTCCATGCAAACGCAAAGTCTGCTCCAAATGCAAGTGAAGCAAAGAACACAATAACCAGGAATGTTCCCAACACGAGAAATCCGAATACCAGAATGGTTACGAGCAATGGCAGCTGGTTCAAGTCATAGTATTTGAGATGCATCTTCCCTATTAGCAGGAAACATCCTCCGACTCCCAGCAAAGATATCAAACACATGTTCAGGGTCCAAACTGAAAGTTTCCTTCGACTTGTAATGGATTGAAACACTTTCTTTTTGCAGTTCCAATGGAAGGTTATTGGCTCGAGATTATTCTGGAATACATTTGTGTAAATTTGCAATGCTTTGATTGTGTATTTAGTAGCCATTTTAGAAACTTATCGTCTGCTAAAAATGATAGGAGTCCAACTAATTGTAAGGTGAAATAGATTTCTTATTCTCAGGGCTTGGCGAGTTTGAAGCTTTTGCCTGCATGTGACCCTCTTTTTGTTTTCCATCAGAACTTTCAAAAGCAATCAGCTTTCAATTTATTTGAGAATTTATTATGAGTAGTTTCGATTGCATTCCGTCCGGTCTGTTGTAAGAAGTATTTTATAATCGACTCATTTATTCGGTTCTAAGTAATCCCATCGATGACATCCTGCTTACTTATATAATTAGTACCTAAAGCATGTTTGTTAAATTGTGCATTAAGATTATTGAACCTTTTAATCAAAGACAGCATACAGTTCATAATATTTTATTTTGGAGTTCCACAATAGCAGGCCCAATATAGACTCTATTTTGACCCTACGAAGGCATTCAATTAGGTACGATTCAATCAATTAGGTCCCTTCTTGGTCTGAAGTCTACATGAGTTTGAACAAGCCCTGCCCTCCTTAACTTATTGAAATGAAATTTCTCTGCTCAACCTGAATTTATTTACAAGAGCAATGACCAAACTTTATTTCTTTAACTCTTCTGATTTATTTATTATTTGTTTTGTGCATTTTATATTATTTACCAATAGCTTGAGAAGCATGCGATGTGCAGGCACTTGCATGAATGCTTTTTCTCAATACCGGAAATATCCATTTTGGAAGTTACTGGGCATATTCGGGTTGTTTGGTAGTGGAACCCATTGAACGTTGATGTCGTCACCGTTGCCTCTGTACGAAGCCACAGGAGTAATTGCAGATCCATTAAACCAAAAGGGAGCAACGCCTGGAACTTTAAAGGCGTTGATGACATTCGCAGTGTAGAACATGAAAAACATGGAACTGACCTGTGCACGAAACACACAGAATTAATCCAACTTCCCATTCTTTAAACTATTTGTAAATTCTAATTGTAATTTTCATTTAATTTTCAAACTCACCGTCAGAAATGAAATCAGCGTATTTAACATTTTTGAGAGTGAGATGTGCGAACAGATTTTACTGGAGAAGCTGTTTATTTAACAATATATAGCAAGTCAAGTATGATTCAAATTCATCAATGACAAATACACACCCTCCCAAAAGCTATTTCTTTTCTCGCTGCAATTGCAGTCAAATATAGTTTTGTGAAGACAATCCGCCGGCCTAGTTCCTATTCCTGGACTAAGCGAATGTCCTAAAATCCTACTCATACAATTTCGTTTAGCTTGTGAGGAGAGTCCTGAATTTTACTTTCACTTTTCAACTTATGGTTAGCTGCCATACACAGCCCGAGAGAGAAATTAATATATTTTTCAATTCACGCCATAAAATCTGGTCAGAATAACCAATTGATCATTCAACGCGTCTTTTGAGACATGGTTTTCGAAAGCAAATGAATTCATTAATTCAATTCTAGCTAATTTCGCATTTAAAATCAGCTTATGTGATCCAAAATGATTTGCTTATTTTACGTCGAAATTAAGAATTTTATTTGTTGTTTAAGAATGAATGTGTCGCTTGTAAGAAATAAATAGTTAGTGAATAGTCGTCGTGCCAGATCAGCTAAAAGACAAAAATTGATATGCAATTGTGTAGGAGATTTTTACCAATTCTCAATTGCTCATAATTTCCTTTTCATATAAACTCATCCGAGTGCGTATGGAGATGTTGAGGCTGTGTCCAAGTAGTAGGAACCGGTAATACTAGAAAGTGTTAATTTTTAAAACCCGTGTTCAAGCTAAAGTAGCATAAAGCACATAATAAATAAGGCTAACCTTTGGGACACGAACTCGCCCATCACAGCTGGATTTGATTTGGAACAGGAGCCTTTGAAATCTGCATAACTCGAGCACTTGTAAGCAACAAATCCCTTGGAAGTTGTGATAGACTCCGTAAAGTACTCGTACGATCTGTCGTGGCTGCATAGGTTGTCAATCAGCGTGGCTAGAATAACATTTACAATTATGCATATTATCCTGTTCAGATTTGACTAATGAAACTCGAAACGGGTTCTGACTTAGCATTACGAACAATTCGAGCATCCTTTTTGGTACAACCCTCCATTTGGGTAAAAGTCCGCGGTTCCTACAGGCGCTTCTGGAACAGTTACCTGCAATAATGAAACACGACTTCTTCGGTTTCCTCAAGACCAATCTTATTTAAATTTTGGAAAGCATGCAAACATGATACCATACTTTAAAACATTAAGAAGGAACTGCTAAATGTGATGCACCCTGTGCAAACCTAAGGTATTAGCCAATAGCTCACATTTTCATCAATCAGAGCTCGAAAGGACTTAATTTTTAGCCCTGAAAGCACTTACAATGCTGGCTCATGTTTAATGGTATGATATCTGATTCTGTCTGCACTGCAGCAGGGAGTTCAATTAATATTAGTTATAGCAAGTCAAAATGCTCATGAGAACTTCCTTCTTATGTCTAATGGTTCTCATGCATGCAACCTCAAGGTCTCTTCCTCAATTTGTGGGATTCGCTGACCTGTGCAGACTTAAGTTAACTATATGGCAAGCTGAGGAATTCGCAACTGAACTTTTACTTTATAGGAACAATCTTACGAGTGGCTTTAAAATCAATACGCATATTTCTTGAAACCTTAGAGTTATTGATGCCCGCAGACGTGCGGATGATGTCGACAAAAGTTGCATCAGAGGCATCCAATCGAGAGCTGGTTCCCGCACTACTAAATCCAGGCCTGGCAGGATCGAGACCTGTAACTCGGGGTAGAACTTTGCCATTTCCAAGGTTGGGTGTAATGAACGCTCCTACTTGTCCCCCGAGTGAATGTCCAATAAAGTGGAAATCGCTGAGAGTAGCTCTGCCTCCAGCGATCAACGCATTGATAAGGTTAGCAATAGACCTTCCCACGTCCGGGACATACGAAGCAGAAGTGTTGTACGGCAATCCGGAATATGCGTCCCAATCGATCACAATCACATTGTACGAGGAACTCAGACTTAAATAAGCTGTATCACGAACGAGGGTCATAAATTATTTCAGCCTTATCATAAAATGGATAACTCTGGATAATAGTTTGCTAGTAGTACCGTTCTTAGTCTGCTGAGGAAAGTCATACGTGAACAAGGCAGTGTAGCCGTGACAGAGAAACTTGGTAGGCTTATTTGAAATGTACCGAGTTGTTTGCAGACTGGTCGGATTATTGGCATCCAAAGTGACGAATAAGTTCTTGAATGTCCTGTAGAGTTACAATGTTAATAATGCAACAATAGCCGACTTCTTTGTCTTGCCTTTTTAATTTATGTTGTAGTTAAAGTTATGTTACTATACTTTGAGTAGTAGAGAAGAAATCTGACTTGAGAGACGTCTTGCAGAGAATTCACATAAGCTGATAAGCAGGCCAAGAAGCCAAGAGTCAGAAGGCTGAAGTGCATGATGAGAGAGTTCAGGAACAACTGGAAATCCAGCAACGCTCATGCCACTTTTATGGAGCTTCCAAGAGCTACGGATTAATATTCATGCTAATGCTCTGACATGCTACACGACACATGGACAACCAAATATCCGGATGGTGCAAATAATAAATCATTGACTGATGGAATTATTGTTGTACAGCTACATCTGCCATTGTTGCTGGTTCGTGATTGGTCAAATAATTATTTATGACAATTTTGACGCTGCAGACTGTTTAAACATGGGCAATAAAACTTCTCACATGCGGTAAAGGCTTTTCTTACTTAACTTGATATTCAGTCAATTTAATCACTTGATTCGCGTGCGAGATCATGATCATTTTAACATCACTATTGTAATGCAAAGACTGCCTGTCATTCACACCTACATACGAGAGGGACTAAAGCTCTTGAGAATATTAATAATAAATTAGGTATTGACTGAACTGGGAAATAACAATTATCTTAACATAATATTGTTACAATCGATAAAGCACAATAATTTATTAATGACTATCAATGAGTCTTCGTCATCTTTCTTCTTGCATGTTATGTATCAGAAGAAGTTCATTCCCTCAAGTGACTTCACAATATTTGGTAGACTAAACGCGCAATGCATGTAACATTAACATTGGAGTTAGAAAATACAAAATTTAGAATGTTATTTGAATGGATAGCACACAAGGAATTTGCATGACTTTTGTAGGCACCGTAAGGTTGTGCTTAGAATTAATTGTCAAATCACAGATATTTGCTGATACATAGGAGCAAAGTTAGCTACGCCGGCTTACAATTCACTAGAATGTGTTTCTGGTGGAGCAGGTAAAGGGAATTGCATACTTGAAGGATTTTTGTCTTTTTCCGAGAATGCGTCTGATCCCGTTATTATTTCATTGGCATCTTCCAGCGAATATTTGTCTTCTTGGTAAGTACTGATGTGTTGTTGCAAGGATTCTAAGTCGGACTGAGCCTATAATATAAATCAAACGATGTGATTGAAATAACACTAACGATCAAATCTCAAAATATTGTGGCAGTGCATATGACATTACTAATTAATACACGCACATTCTGAAGAACCCGAAGAGCAGATACGAGAATGTTGTGCCACTTTCTTAATTCTTCTCGATGCAAAGCTTCTTGCTTTTTTAGCAGTGTCAACCATTCCTGATGGCTGTGAGGAAGTTCTCTGTAAATTCAGGTCAAAGGTATAATTAAACTATATTTTTAATACCTCCAGACAAATTATGTTAATAATAATAATCCACTTACCCATTAAAAGTAAACGTTTGTGGCGAAATAAAGCGTGGTTCCACATTTTCCAATTGACTCAGTCTCAGAAAAACGAATGCGTTTAAAAGAAGAAGCACCCCCAAGACGCACAAAAGGATTTTAAGAGCCCCCGAATACGGTGCAGGAGCTACATTGACCTCCCCATCAACAACTGTGGTTTCCGTACTAGTATGATTTACACGAGTTCCAATGACATTGGTCACTTTATTATTATCTTGATGCACTTCTTTTACTCCTACGATGCTCCCATTTCTGAGCCCACTGCGAAGAAAAGGTATCACAACAGCAGGAACATCAGGTGCTTTTCCTTTCATTTTTCTCTGAGGGCGTCTTCTACGGGTAGCAAAAAAATGCCGTTCGCCTTCGCCAAGCTATGTCAGCAGCTAAGGCGAGAGAGAAAGTCTCCGTGCCGAATAAACTGAGGGAACTTTCCCATCCTCGTAGCACTTATGTTTAAGACCTGACCTTCTGATAAGTCATGAGTATTGGCTTTGAAATAACAATGTCAAACTCCACTAAATAATCTTCGAGAGAAGTAACAGCAACGGAAACTTTCTCCCTTTCCTTTCACTTGCAAATGATATAACGTGAGGGAGACGAACGGCTTTTACTACGAACCTTTGGCGTCTTCTTTGGATGGAAGTTGAAGATTCCGCAGCCACAACGACTTGTCCTCCACCTCCTCCATCATGATTCTTCGGAGAAGGAATG
>Ga0194135_10000422_pt1 | contig 24983 bp, 18 predicted proteins | sample LitLau_LLRF_2013_FD_134024 | JGI IMG/M metagenome (GOLD analysis project Ga0194135, IMG submission 134024) | Freshwater sediment microbial communities in response to fracking from North America - Little Laurel Run_MetaG_LLRF_2013 (version 2) | ecosystem: Environmental > Aquatic > Freshwater >... | reverse complement strand
TATATATATACAGAGCACCTTGTAAAATAATACCTCGAGTCCTTTCTTCAACAACACCACCACCACCACCAACTACTACACCCACACACGTTCCGTCGGTTTTTAAACTGCTTAAAAACCCTTCCGTCGATTTCAAATTCCAGGTGTGATGAGTGTTGTTTCCACAACTGATCTGATGTAGTTGTAGTAGACACACACACTAAAAGCGATAAGACTTCTACTGCTGCTGTTGTGGAGTGTCCATGTGTGTGTGTGTGCGTGTGTGTGTGTGTGTGTGCTGCTGCAGGGTGGTGAGGATAATGTGCAAGAAACTCCACACACGCTTTCCTTTAGTAGTGTTCAATGTTCCAGCAGCAGCAGCAGAAGGAGAGAGTCCCAGAAATCGCTACTCTCGCCTCCCTCTCATCATCATCATCATCGTCGTCGTAGTCGTAGTCGTCGTAGTCGTCGTTGTATCATCATTACTAACTGTATATGTATATATGTGTGATGTATGCTCAGCTCAATATCTGCCTGTGTGTGTAATATCTGCTCCTCTCTGTCCTGTGGTCGTAGTCGTGGTTGGTGGGGGGCAGAGGGGACAAGGCCGCCGCGATGATTATAATGATGATAAGTCATTCTAGAGAGACGTCATACTTCAAAACGTCAATTCATAAGTTAAAAGTCATTCTCATCGTCATCGTCATCGTCATTGTTTCCAGTTGCTGGTCATAAAGTCATAATATTAGGTTAGTATGGAGAGCAGGCGATAGTGGGGAAAAGTCTAGTTTGAGAGCATATTATGCATGTAGAAGACAAGTACTTGGGTAGTCTTGGCGTGAGTAGTAGTGTAGTGGTAGTCACTTGAATTCCAAAGTGGTATTTCCCTATCGAATATATGGAATATATAGAGCTGTTTTCCATAATTACTAATTAGTATATTACTCATTCATTTAGTAAAACCACCCAGAGCAGACTAGACTGTAGACGCATTTAGATGTATGTGCTATGATGTACTATGTGCGTTTGTAATCGGTTTTGGGACTTTTTTATGAATGGCCTTGCACACACAATGAGACTCATCGTTTACTTAACACCCTAAAACAATTTGGTATTTAGTGCGTTCATTCTTGACAACAGCAGCTTGTAATCAGGAGTGTTTAAATGAATGACACTTGGGATTGTCAAGTGCACACTCACAATAAACTTGGGATATCCAAGACACAAAGAGAGCTTTTCTTTGATCCATGGATATGTTGTGTGTGTAGATATGAGGTTAAACAACGCGTATTATCTGCTTTTACAAGATGAAAAGTATGGATGTGTATAATGTATTTATATGGTATTGGGGTATTGGGTTGCAAAGTGGAGTGGTAGCGTGGGAATTGTCGTGGGAATGACGTAAAAGCTTAAAAGACGGTAACATTGTAACATTGGTAATAGAGAAAGCACAAAGTGCTTCATAATGAGGCTATTCTAGGCGTCTGGGGAGAGATGAGTAATTTAACCTTTCCGTCGATACGAAAATCATCATCATGGGGAAATTGGAAAATCAACAGAATCCTTCTAATTTTGTAGACACGGTAATGAATACTGTAATCATGGAATGATGATATGGGCTTGGCTAGTTTGAGTCATGTCTAACTAAAAGTCATACAGGACAGAGACTGTGTCTCTTGTGTATGAGTAATGGATTTTGCAGCACATAATACGTATACCAAACGTACGTAGGTGGTGTATGAGTATGCAAAATCAAAACACAAATTGAAAAAAATGACTATAGCTATGGGCAAATTGTGTTCTATAAATAATCAATCATCCGTATCGTGTTACATAACATTGCATATAAGTTCAATTCTAAAATGTATTGGTGAAATGTGAATGTATAGACGATATGGGCATTACAAATGTTGTGTTTGTTGAAACTTACTTTGTGAAGACTGTAATTTGTTTGTTTTGAATATAATCAGACTGACAATCCTTGTTTCAGTTTTATTGAATGTGTGTGTTTGTCATGATTATTGGGGCTGTTCCATGCGCTATTTATTTTTACTTATCAAACAATTGGATGAAACCTTATGCTAATATTTGTAGACTGAAATACGTCACGCAGCTGTATTATAATAGAAATGATTGGTTCATGTTTGTTCAGTGAAAATGAGGGTGAACTTAGAAATTAAATGAGTTGCATATTTTAACTAATGACGGTGATAATGCTATAGAGAGTCTTGGCGATATATATAGTTATGTTTGTGTGAAAGAGTATATAGTTATCTGCGTTACATACTAAATTAAAAGAAGCTGATGGTATATTTATCTTCATAAGAGGTTCGAGGTTCATTCTTATTCTTCATTGGTGTTGAAGCAATTATTGCTGACAATGAGTTGACTTCTTATCTGGAACTCTTAATGTCATTCATATTGCATCTATCGCATTTCATTGAGGTTTAGGGTTTCCACACTTCATCATGCATGCATGCATGCATACTCAATGTATCATTACATAAGTTGCAACATTTTTGTATGATGTATGAGTGAATTTTTGAAGGGCAATGTAACAATTGTGTTTCATCCTGGGTCAGGATGATACATTTTACTGGCCGAGGAACAATGGAAGAAAATTTGATTATTGACTGATCAACTTATACAAACAAAAAGTATGTGGCATATTAAGGAGTAGTCGTTGGTAAAGTTTTGAGTACTTAAACTTTGTATCGCAATGCTGAAAATCGTGCTTTCTTGAATGACCATGTTTTTCCTGCAAGTACATTTATTTGTCCCGTTATTCACACTTTTCTACGAGTTTTAGTAATGTTTGTGTAGGCTGGATATTAGTAGATTTAAAATGGCTAGGTAGTTTATCTTCTTTGAAAACAAACTATTTTGGTGTACGGTTATTAGTGTCACTTTAACACTAACATATATACCAAGTATCTTCTCACTATCTCTCTGTCTGTCTCTCTGACAAATTACAAATTGCAATGGTATTAATATTCTTGTTGTCCAAAACTGTAATGTCTGGCTATTACACCTCTTCAGTGCGTTACTCCTTGGTGTCCCTGCGATACTCTTCGATATTCTTCAATTCGCCAATTCTAGACTTAAAAGTCTGGATTTCGTCGGACTATGCAACGAAAGATTACCTGTGTCTGTGTCACAGCCTACAATTATCTCAATACAGTAATGATGCACCATCATTTGCATTTGCCGATTGTAGAAAAATAATTCGCTAAATGTTTTTCTGTAAATATTCTGAATTTTGCTGCTTGACCACTAAATAAAAATTTGTGTCTTAACTGTCCAGCTTTTAAATGTGCACATTGATTCTCGGAGAAGTTAGTGTTGAAAAGCCGATGAGGCTTAACTGTAACTAAATTTATGCTGTAGATAAATGATTACTTGTGTGTCACTTAAGAAAGATGTGGTACAAGGAGATAGAACACAAACCGGTATCGTACACAGGACCTTTGACATCTTAGTAATCAACATAATTGTGTTGTATGAAATGAAATACATCCCAAACAAATCTCGGACTGCAAATCCTTAACTACACCCAGCACACCTGTCCTAATGCAAAGAACCTGACAATTTAAGGAAATGAAAGGTTCTTTCACACATAAATTGTATCCTACATCTTTGATCACATATCTAATTACAAGTTTCAGGTTTTGTTTATTTTATACACGGGTTGAAGCGTGTTGCAATCATTATCAGCTTTGAATCCACGCGTTCCGTCTTGTAATTAATTACACGGCCACTCATGACATGACTTGCAATCGATAATACTTAATTCGAAAAAGTTCATTGTTTTTCTCCTCTGCTGCGCGTGATTTACACCCATTTCATTATTGTGGGAAAGGTAAATGGGTAACTTCAAACAATTCCCAAAGATGTTCTATGATTATGTGTATGTTTTTTGCACTTATTTATCAGCAAATTTTACCATTGTTATGTCCCGAACTTTAATAATATTCTACTATGGAATACCGTAAGATGTCAAGTTAAGTGTGATCAAGGGAGTCAATCAAGTTTACATAGGAGCTACACAAACTACGACTAGGAGTGCAGAACGCAGCATCAGGATGTGATGATAATGACAAATGATATTTTTACTGGCGAAAGCGAGCACAAAAAATTTACGATCCGTTGGGGATATAAATTTTATAACTTTTAATGTGAAGTAATAAGTTACAATAATGAAACAAAGAGCTTCGAAGCTGGCAGTTAGTAATGAGTCCCTATACAAAAACAAAGTGACATAAGAATGTGGTCGTCCATTATACACCTACCGGAAATGGTAACCTATTGATCCCAATATATAGCTCACAACAGCTTTGTTCCTGTGCAATAGAACAATTAAGCTTAAAAAGTCATACTTGCATTTATTTGTCAATTGCAGGTAGCAATAATTTTATTATGATTCACATTTGCCCATTTGTTACACTGCTGCTAATTTCATTAACAAGTTGACATCAGGAGTTTTGGCCTGTCAACTGCTTGCGATGTTTCCAGGCAAGGACATGATGAAATAAAATCAACCGAAAGTAGGTTATTTTAATGGTACGGAGTTTTCTAGTCGTACAATCTGCAATACCTTATTTGACTGCTTGCATAATTTATTTACAAAAAATATGGTTGCATTAAAGTGGGTTAAGAGAGTCCTAGTCGCTGACTCGGTCTGTAAATTAAAAGCTGTTAAAAGTGACCAGAACGAGCAACAAAAGGGGAATCAGGAAATAGGTGAGGCAATTTAAGACCTTTGATTTACACATTACCATTTCCAACGGGTAACGACAGAGATGTTCAAAGATGCTTATAGTGTGGCAACCTGCCACATACGGAATGTAAAAATGTATTCGCATGATTCATGACACCAACCCTGAATTAAAGAACAGTCACATTGACGAAACTAGTTTCCTTATGAAATCTTTAAGTACTGAAATTTTAATGTTCGAAGTCGTAAGCTGCATCTAACAATTATTAAGTATGTATAAACCTTACTTCAGCATGATGAGCACAATATCAGTCGAAGTTCGAATCAACCTTGTTTCATAAAAATGCAAGTTACTTTAATGAGTTATAAAGCGACAGGACAGGTATTTGAAGAGATGCAGAAATTATGAAGATGTGCTATCTCTAGACACATCAGAAACAAATTCACAAATACAACAACACGTATCAGAGCTGAAGTGAAGAGGGGGAATGACTTCACGCCCTTATGCGACTGGATCTTATTTATTAACCACAGCTAAGCATTTATCCTGCTCAGAAATCTGCATAATTTTGATACTACAGTTGAAGCAACAAGCAGCACCTAATAGGCTGACAGCAGTTGAAATGATAAACTCTCATCTTGAGGTTGTTGTAAACTATTATCATTCAGTTCAGTTTGAATGGAACTTGAAGAAGTAATCATAAGAAATGACTCCTTCTTGCTTGTCTACCTTCTTTTTATTCTAAAGGTCAAGGGTAGTAGGTCTTGTAGTTACCTAAACCGCTATTTACAATACTGACCACTTCCTCCACAACCTACCATTTGGTTACATGATCATATATTATGTTATACTAACCCCTCCGAATCTTCATCTTGACCTCATCCCACAATGCATCTTGGATTATGACGAATAGTGAATCATCAGCTTGGGTGATAACTAAATTCTAAACTGTTGAGTCTCTGCTATCTCTTATTCTGCTCCAATAGCAGAAATGCCAGGATTGACACTAACAACTCATGAATGAAACCAGGATCTCTTCAAACGAAGAAACCGGCTTCTGTCTCCTTTTAAAGTATATTCATTCGACAAATAATTCAACTCAAATGACTACACAGCTTTAGATTTCTGGTTTCATTTTACTAGATTGACTTTTTTCTTCTTTTTTCTAGGGTTTGAAAGCCCAGGAGTATAACTTAGAATGTACTCGAGCTCTCGCCACCTTAAGTTCACTATCAGTAATGATGAATTGACAGTAATGTTGAATGGTACTTTCAGCTACCGGTTGACTACAAAAAAGCCCATTTAACTTAACTGGATTATTTTATCATTATTGCGCGTGTATTAAGTAAACAAAGTTACTTCACCATCCACATGTCTCAGACTATTACAACTGCAGTAGTCTAGTTTTAATTTAGTTTTTTTGCTATAAAAGTCGCTGTGTATTGTCAAGCATTTATAGGTTTACAATTTTATTTCTATCGCTATTGGCCGTGTGCAAATCAATATAAATCTTTTAGCAAACAACACTTTAATTTGTTTTACAATCAATATGAAGTTTATTTATCAAATGGGCATGGATTAATTGCTTATTGAGCTCAACTTCATTTGGGTTGAATTTATCTTCTCGAAATACGAAAAATCACCAACTAAACTAGCTACTACTTTGCAAATTTGAGGAAAGTCAAACGAGATATTGGAGATATTATTAAAGTAAACTATTATGGTATTGTATATTGTATAGTAAAATTTTATGTACAAAGAGCTATTCTGAATGCAAATTGCCAAATCAAACCGAGCTTCAAATTTGCGAGAAGCTTTACAGTTTACACACACATTTCAGTAGTAACTGTTTGGCTTGCCTTTGCATATTTCATTAAATATTTTTCACGTACTCTCGCTAATAATTTCCTCGTTGAGCAAACCATCCACATTGCTGCTGAAGTATGAATAAGTCAAGTTTAGTCGTGGTGGAGTATTTGCTTAGATTCAAACCTCTCAATTCAGAAGTCTTATTTGAATATATGGCCCGTTAACAATAGTCGTTATAACATATGTATGATTATTTCAGTCATTAAGATGTTGATTGAATCGAAAGATGAAGTATTTGTATTGTCAATACGAAGAATACTTGAAGTTGCAGGTTCAACTTTAGAAACATCTACCTACGGTATTGAGAAAGTAGGTGATACAGTTTATCAGATAGAGATTTAAAGGCAATCATCCTGATAGGGTGATGAGGGTTCTGTCTTTGGTAATGGTGCTGATGAACCAGTTGAATGGAAAAGATTAAATTATTAATTGATGAATCAACGGGAGAGCTGCTGCGGAGGATGGGAGGTAAAACTACTAACTAAGTAATTGTAGATGTATTCGTGTGGACTAAAACCATGACAGTTTATACGAGAAAAAGGCAGGTGAGACAGTGATGAGGAATGTGAGAAAGATCTTGAAAGCTGGTCCTGCACACAAACTTAAAGATGAGACGGTCGGATTACGGCATTTTATTCGAAGGATGAGAAACCCTCCGGCCCGCACCAGGAAGACTACACGCAACAACATGTAGTGCCCATGATCTTGAAAACTATGAGACTGATGGTCCCTACTGAGTTACCACTTGTCTAAGACATCCTTTATGCATTTCTCAATATGTATGCGTGTGTGTGAACCAAACGTCTTCGAATATCCTAGATTGCAGTGTGTCTTACAGCTTTTGTCAATCTATTTCTTTCAGTCGACCAACTGACTTCTTCGGAGACATTGCTCAGCTTTCTCAAGTGAAGTCATCATTTGACATTCAATTGTTTCTTATTCGAATAAAAGTTTTCAAGTGAAGCAAATAAAGTTTTTTCCTACAGAAGTTGACAATTTATTATTTTGTACTAGAAAATAAAGCACCTGAATGCAAAAATGTGGCTTTGGTGTGTTCAATCGTTAGTGTTTACACTCATCATTTCAACAGCAAACGCACAATATGAAGTCCAGAACTGTCCTGTGGAGGACTCGACCTTTGAATTAGTGACAGGTTGGATGTACAGTGCACCGCAAGATATTCTGGAGACCAGAGCTGGCACACTCCAACTGGCTGAGTGTATCGATGCATGCAAATCCAATTTGTCATGTTTAGCCATTAACTTTGAGACCGGTCTCTGTGTCTTGTTCAGAAGCCAAGTCGGAGAAAAGTCAGGTATTTCAATTGGATTTATATAGAATAAGCATTTGATGTGTTGTATCACTCTGGGGCATCTTAAGATTGTATCTCATTTCTAAATGAGTCTTTCTTCATCCACTGACATTGGTGTAATCTTATTGAATCTACTTTTTCCTTCGCCTTCGTCATAAGTGTAATCAATAGCTACTTGTGAATTCTTGTTTGATCGATAAAGAATTCGCAATCGTATTTGGAGTGTTCACCCAGTCTTAGGAATTCATAAGAGCTCCTGTTAAGACTGAACACGAGCTCTGTAATAGGATAAAAATAGGTTTAATTTATTTATGAAATCAATAGAATAAAAGGTATTAGAAAATCAATGGCCTATATTCTACGAAACTAGAGATATTTTGAATTATAGTCAAAACGGCTTGCATCATGGTTTAATATATTAGGCATGCTTTCCACGGGAAAGTTCTACTTTATTGAAAACAATATAAGCTTTTCTGGCTCAAAATTTCTTGTTTGTAAGTTAGAGGTAGAAGGGAGTAAAATTGATAATGCAGGGTACAAAAAGCTGATGTATATAAAGAGCCCCAACAAGATAGGATTTTAATGCGCCAAGAAGATCATGAACTAATGATGAGCCTATTGGTCACTATACACTTTGGTATTGCATAATAAGACTTTTACAACTTAAACGAAGGCCATTAATTCACTATATATTACCACCCATGGGAAATAGGGAAGTATGTCTTGTTCAACTCGCATCCGTTACCCGGAGCACATGTCATTCAACAAATGCTTATCCTATTAAGGATTTGTCTTGGCTTAGGTATCTGGGAACGACTTTTGAGGTCACGAATAGCCCATTGATTTGTTTCTAATTGTATCATGAGCTCATTTCGTAAGGAGTGGACAAGGAGCTTACTGATTGCCATTCATTTCCAAAGGGATTTGGAACGGGTTTAGGCTTGTCCGCTTATTGCATATTTTCAAAAAGCAATTTGGTAAGAAACTGAGCACTTAATCGAATTGATCATTCTCTCCTAGTTGAAGATCTGCAACGGGACTTGATTGTTTATTTTTAATCTCTCAAGATGCTTCTCAGCTCTTGAACCATTTTTATAAGTGTTGTTGGATACATGACCTAGGAAAGAGTACAGACTAATATACATATATATGTATATATAGTTGTAACTCTACTCATAAGTATTCATCATCACCTGTCTTACGGGCTAAATGAAGAGTGCTCATTACTTTAAATCTTATCAACCATTCCGTATAAAATATGTTGAGATGTATTGATGTTGCGGATTATATTGTCAAAGAACAATAGATTATTCCTTGGCCTTTTCAGCATTTCAACTTAGCGGCTCAATTGACTTAATTTTTAAACAGACTTGACCAAATTTATAATATCAAATCTTGACTTCAATTGTTCGTGAGAACCTGTCTTCGTGCATTCATGTTGTTATGAACTTGTAGCACCTATAGAACCTACCACTAATTTTATTCAACCGTTTTCCCCATCTACTCAAATTGCATTCCTATCAATATCACATCTAGTGCGTATACATCTTTAGCCTAATCTATCAGTCTCTGTGCATTCCCAATTTCATATCAATAGTATATAAGCTAGACATTCAGTAGATTGGATCACGTCTACCAGTGTTCATGGCATTATATTTATGAGATGAGATGATAGAGATGGTTCACAATTAGTGTAATCTAATCAACTCGAACTACATTCTGAGGTCACTTATCCATCCCTACTGAAGATCTGCGGATTTGAAAACTATAGCACATGAAAGAAGAAGAGTGAAATGACCGGAGTTTACAATTTCATGGTTTTGAGTTTGTCTTCTTCCTTCATATTACCTTTGCTTTAACATTGACATCACTTACCAAGAAATGAAAATCTGTTGCGATACAATCTCAAAAATTCATTTGCGTGAAGCATCGTTCCATTGTCCGGCAAACATGTAACCAGAAGTTGAGTTACCTGCGTATAAGTTCATTAATTCACATGTGTGTTTCGCAACACTCTTAGGTACTTATATTGTTATCATTATACAACTAAATACTCTGATTCTAATTTCAAGTTAAAACTGCAAGTATATCTGCTTTGACTCATAATTCGTCAAAGGTGCATAGTAGGACAAGCGGAAATATCATTATTCTTTCACTCTCAAACTTAACGTGCATCACATCAAGTTGAAAAAACTTTTTAGCATAAGCTCAGAAATGCAAATAAGAAGTTACATATTCAATAAGGTAGATGACCTGTGCAGTCATATTACGTTAACTAGCTATATATAAAGTTAACTGCTAATATTTTAAAAATTCATATATATCTTCATTTCTATTCTATACATTCTATAGTTGCTTTTGAACATGATAATGCTCAAGCTCATGTACCAAAAATAGTAAAACGGTACTCACAAAATAAATATTTTATTACCGTGGATAAACGTTAAGCGTCTCTCATTTGAGCATTACACATTTACACGTGTTCCATCGCAAAATATGACAGAATAATTAAATGGTTCGCATAAATTTATATAGTTACAATCGATTGCTTTCACGCATACACACAAGATCAGCTACAAACAGACATTTCATAATACCGTGCAACAAGTTTTCCTGTACGAATCTATTAGCATATTATCATTTTGTGAAGTTTATTACATCATTATTACATGTTAAGCAATCATGTGAAAACTGCGAAAAGTCTATTATGGAGAAGCTCAACTAGCTGACTTTTCTGGTGAGTTTCATTTGAGACATTGCATAGGAAGAGAACTATTAGAGATGCCGATTGTTCTTCTCACGTTTGGTTGGTATTATCCGCTTTGAACAATATACTACTTACACATCTTCTCAGCAATGTTATTGTATAAGAGCATTTTCGGCTTCATAGTTTACTTCCCCGGAAACGCATTTCGGTTGTATTGTGTTAAAGTAGTTGTCAAGCTGTAGCATGTTAATAATAAGAATCGTAAAACAATTGCAATATTGTTTTCCTTCATGAACAAAGAGCATTAACTCATTAAGTGTATTACATGCACTGCAAGGGAATACGCAGTATAGAGCTTCATTATATTTGCTTACTGCTAGATTGCTCACAGAACGTGAAATTGATAGTTGAGAATAATTAAATCCTGCTCTAGCACTGGGGTTGAATATCTCATTGTCTGAGTGAGTAAAGTGCAAATTTCCCTAGAATTTTGATTATGCATGGATATATAATAGTGTCAGAAATTTCATCCTTATTCCTTTCTGGGTGGGTGAAGGAAAGGAAAAAACAAACCAAACCCAACAAATAGTATAATGAAAAGACTATGGGAAATGTATCTATTTACATAATAATTTTTCACGTGCATATTTCTCAGAGTGCAATATCTTACTTAAGTGTCTAATTATTAAGTCGAACAACCGGAAGATATGCAAATGTGACACATTTAAAGACAACGGGTTCTATTTGATTGAAAAGTGTTTTCCTGGTATTGGTTGTTGCTTATAAATGATCATTAATTTTGGCGTCTTCTCTGTCCTTATGGATTTCCTGCACATTGGTAGTTTTAATTGGCAGTAGCAATTACATATTCATGCACGTCAAAATTGTCTCATATGAGCATTCGTTAGTAAATTATACTGTCAACTGTCCTACAAATGGGATATCCTCTATTCTTTATGGTTTTATTGTGAATTTCTAGACAATTTTTGCATGCAACACTTAAAATTGACATTTGAATTCAGATTGTAACCGATAACAGATTAGTAAACTTGCTACAAATGAGAAACGTCTGAATTGCATTTTCTGTAATGCATTCAAGAAAAAGTAACGTACACGAAAAGAACTGTAATATTTGGTCATTCTCAGGAATATTATTTTCTCTTTACGTGGCTTCTTGCCTTACTTTTCCCCATTAAAATTATTTTTGTTTTCCCATTATTCTTGTTCACAACAGTGTTATTGTTGTCTAACGATTCGTCCCAAGTGCGTCCTGAAATGTCCAATTTAAGATACACGACGACGACTATCCTGGCAAAGATGTCAATAAAAACAAATGCATTACCGCACGTTTTGGCTTGTTTAAAATATTATTTCTGTCAATTGCGAGCTTTTGCACTGTGAGCTAAACTTAAAAGGTCTAATGGTGTAAGAAGGAATATTTTTGTTTTTCACACAAAGATTTAAATTTGCACAAATGGTTCGCATTGCGTGAGATGGCTCATTTAAATTTGGTACACGCTGAAAAGAGTTTATCTCAAAGAGAAATGATAAATACCTTGGGGAGTTAACAAAAAGCGATTCTTTAACACAACAATATCTTCCTTGTGTCAAAGAATCTTACTTTAAAAAAGGGCAAACAAAACTGGACAAAAGAGTTGAATCCACTGTCCTCTGGGGTTTGTGCTGACAATAATATAAGGGAGAAGAACACATTTACAATTTCGATTGTTCCTCGACATGGTCTCATTTTCTCAAAAACATTCAGTTTCAATATATTCCATTCACGTTGAATGACCCACATGCCTAATTTACTATACATAAGGGAATTTACTACTTACACAATATGTATTCATTCCTGAGTTAGTTTAGTGAGCTTCAAAGATTTATAATGTGGGACTTGCGTAGCTAAAATTAGCAATAAACTATGTTGAAGTATCGCGAAGATGAGTTTCAAGTTAAGGAACAATGAACATTGGACATTAGGACAAACATGTCGGTGGCGAATGATAATAATAATAACAATAATAATAATAGTAATGATAATACCATTAACAATGTAATTCCAAAGACACAGAGTGACCAACGAAAAAGTGTTTAGATGTCAAGTGAAAAATGCATTCTAATGGATGAAGTAAATTATTGTCAAATTATTATTTGCAGATGCCCTCATCAAGTCCCAGTTCCCTGTTTTCACAATGTACGCTCAAAAACAATGTTTACCTAGTGCAAGGAGCTGTGTCCGAGCCTGGGGATTCGAATTAGTCCGTGGGTACATCATCAGGAATGGTGGCAAAAAGCAGATGCAGTTACCGTCTCGGATGGCATGTATGGACGCCTGTATTCAAGAGAGAGAATTCCCATGCAGGTGAGCAAGCAAGTCATTCATTAAATTGATTACAAAGTCAAAAGTATTCGTGTATTTTTGTCCTACTCATAATGGAACACTACCTCCTACCTGGCAATGCCTGTAGTGCTTGAAAGTTGTTTAACACTTCCCGAAATGGCAATCTCATTCTCATTATGAAACTGTGAAACATAAGTATCTCCTTCAATGTTGTTTCCCATCTCCGTGTGCATATATACAACAAGTAAACTAAACTCAGCAAGTGGCATTCTCATCGTCACCTCTCAAAATGAATGAGCTAAAAGGAAGATCTCAAGATGAATCGCAGATTTTTATCGTTGGTTATGTGCACAAGTTAAATGATCGATCACCAAACATCTCTTTTGAGATGCTTTTATGCTGCACCTCCTCGCATGTCCACTACGCAACGCGCTACTTCGGGTGTAGAGATAAATGTATAATATGCTCAGGGCTTGAGGTGACTGGGATGATGAATATGCATAATAATGGTGATGCAGTGGCCAAGGAATATTCATACAATGGAAGATGTTTTGAATGACCACTGATGACAACGGGAAACTCTATATTCTCCGCTTCCAATGAATGCCAAACCAAAGAACCAGTCATAAGGTGTCTTTGGGTAATGCATCTTTTTAAAGGAATGTGGAACTCTGCCCGACCTAGAAGCAGAAAGAACCGCAAAAATCTCCACTTGCCTTTATTTGCAAGCAGACCAGGCTAAGGGTGATGATGGACATCACCTTTTCCTACTGAAAGAATTAGCGTAGAACCTGCTATTTAATGCTGTGCACAAGATGGACCACCTTCCTTTCGAAATCGAGAACTGTTCTTCAGAGTTCATCTCGTTCAAGAAGACTCTACTTCTAGGTTACGTAGGTAGTAGAGATGAGTGCGACTCGAGTTGTCCGTAAATGAGGAAAAGCAGGTTTCATCCTTCATCTTATTAGGTTATGCATGGTATTAGGTTACTATACTGATTAGTTTTGTAAGCAGGGAAGACCTGTACCACTAACTTTTTGTATAACTTTGTTGTCTTCTGGTTCAAAGGCGATTGTGTCATTAGCAAAAACGAAAAGATGACGAGTTTTGAAGATTTCATGCAAGAATGGGGCTACAAAGTCAGCCAAAACCCCAAACCATCTGCAATATGCACACATTATTATTGTTTTCGATTGCATGACCGTGTACCCTTTTTGATCTTTAATTCTACTTTGATGTTACCAGTTCGGTGTTTTCATCTTCTCTCTTTCAATCTTTATCAACTGGTCGTGTCTGTTGTAATTATGCGGAATATATCTGACCACACTATTTATCCTTTGCTTAATTCACTGAGACCGTTTACTATCGCATTTTGCATTCATTAACATGCAGTCAATTCAAAAGACGCTTTGTCCACTGCCTCTTTGAATAGAGGAGAACGAGTCAAGTTGGACACAAGAAAGTTACTTACATCGGATATTTAGGAACGTGTGAAGATGAAACCCACACTTTTAGTAGGTTACTGTGGCTCAGAAAAGTATCATTCATTGAATGAATAATAGCGTGACGATAATATAATCTCAGATCTCTAACCAATATATGACAGGACATGTGCGGTGTTTTTATTTGCAACAAGAACGATATCAAAGAGCGAGTGAAGGGTAGGAGGCCAATCTATGCAAAAAATCCAACTTCTCAGGATCAAACCCTTTGGGCAGTAGATACGAGTATTTAGGTGAGGTCTACTCGATCTCATCTTCTGAGAGCTAACGGCACATCTCCTCTAATACCTCTGGCGATGTGTGGATTGTCTACCACAATTAATTCGCGAGTGAATTCAATTATCAATATGGAATCCACATGCAATAAGACGTGCCTATGAATCAAGAAATGAATACACACACAGTGGCCGTTCACGACGATGGTGATATGAATGAAAGACATCCAAGTTAGCAATCTTAATCTTTTCATATCAATGCAACATGAAAAGGCTTTTGATAGAGACGACTGCACTTTCGTGAAATCTTTTCATCTTGAGGATTAAACAATACGTTTCTCATCACTAATAGACGTGTAAATCTCATCAGGAGTGCGAATATTCTTGCAAAAAGACAATACACTCATCGCAGAGATGTTCAAAGGGTTGTTCGAACTGTCAAGTTGTCATCTTTTTCAGGCGCTCAGCATTGATTCTATACGACCTGATAGATGAATTCATCGCCCATGATTCAACGCAATTGTTTGGCTATCGATCTATTTATCTTATGGTGCTCACATGCAACTTATTCTCAATGAGTCATTTACAAAGAATTAAGTTGCCAAAGCCAAACCTAAAAGATGCTTATAAGAGATTTGAATGCCATTAATGTAGATATTCTTTAACGTGACATCTATTCCTTTCTTTAAGTCCTATAAAATAACAGATTACGCCTTTCTATGAAACGTCAACTCAAAAAAGAATTCAGGCTAAATAGAAACAGTTTTTAAAATTTATTTTCTAAAAATGCTTTCAGATCTGCTTGGTGGGATTCTGGTAGACGAGAGTGTGTCATGAGTGACTTGGATCGATACAGTTTGGGCCAGTCGTCTCGATTTACCCCACAACAGAATGTTGAGTACATGGAAAGCCAATGCATCGAAGAGCCCAGTAAAATGTGTGAGTTCAAGCGAATTGAGAACCGACTGCTGAAAACCGTCGACTCGCTGCACGAAGGTGTGACTTCTATGGAAGAATGTCGACAACTGTGCCTGAGTGCTCCATTCCGTTGCCACACTTATGACTTCGAAGGAGTGTGCCGTCTCAGCCACCACTCCTCAGCAACCGTGAGCCAAGTTGAAGAGCCGTATTTGTCTATAAATGGAAGCGTATCATGGGAACGAGGAGCTTGTTATAATGTTTCTTTGGATTGCCAAGCTAACCATTTGGTTGCTACTCTCTCTACAAATAAAATATTCAATGGAAAAGTGTATGCTAGACAGCGACCAAACTCTTGCGTCGTCGATGTTGTCGAAAATATGACCTTCGAAATGAAAATGGACTACTCAGACCCCGGATGTGGAGTGAAGCAAGAAGAACCAGGGAGATTTGCAGTTGACCTGGTCCTCCAGCATCACGATCAGATCATGACTAGTGCAGACATGGGATTCGCTTTGAGATGTTCCTTCCACCTCGAAAATAGAAGTGTTGCGCATGGAATAGAATTGCAAGTTAGTGGACAGATTCAATCTATGGCTAGTGAGTCTGCAGTCGTTCCTTCACCGAATGTGAGCATGAGGATTACCGACAGAGTGGGAGCTGACATCTTCACGGCTCAAGTAATTTATCTACGACAATGCACCTATTAATCATCAGTGAACTAATGAATTTTAATGTCTGCTGTTGGTTAATCTTAGGTTGGAGATCCCTTGTCTCTTCGATTTGAAATAGCTGATGCTACTTCCCCGTACGAGATATTTGTCAGAGAACTCATTGCAATGGACGGTTCTGACGGAGCTGAAATCGTTTTGATTGATTCTCGAGGTTGTCCTACAGATCCTTCCATTATGGGACCCGTCACTCAGGTTTACAGCCACGGGAAATCATTACAGGCATTCTTTGAAGCTTTCAAATTCCCAACTAGTGAAGTTGTTCAATTCCAAGCTCTCGTCACTCCTTGCCTTCCCACTTGCACTCCTGTAGACTGCTCGTTAGCCTCTGACCCATCAACTGGTGGCACATTCCAAGCCAAGTCTTACGGTCGGCGAAGGAGAAGTGTCGCAGGAAACTCCACTGACGGTCCAGAAAATGTTTTGGTCATTAATAGCATTCGAATCGCCGATCGGTTTAAATTCGTCGAAAACGGGACCAACAATGACGAGTTTTACGGGGATGACTCTGAAGAAAACATAATGACATCACGATCTGTTTCAGGCCATTGCCTAAATTTCATGGGATTTTTAATGTGCTGTGCCTTTTTGGTAATCGTTCAAGTGGCCATTATTTTTGCGTGGTTGTATTTATGGAGGAGGAAGCGATCCATCTCTAAAGATCGGTCTTATGCAACCTCAGCTGCTAGTCCACACTACTTTTACGCGTCACCCAGCCATCCCTCGGTTCACCAGCAACAATTCTCACGCAAATTCTTGCATGGGGTCAGTAGTGATATGACAACTTTGCCAAGGCTATCGTAAGATTGAATTCGATAGTCGAGTTTCAATCTACACGTAGCCGCTATGATTTTAATATGTACCTAAGCACACACACAACCATCACTCAAGCATTCTTTCTCCTAATTGAAGGATACGCCAGCTATATCAACAGTCGTGACTGTGACCATACTTATTTATTAGTTTACGGTAGTCAAAGATGAAACATTATTAATTAGATAAGTTTGAATATACACACACATACGCACACACACACACTTGTTTAACATTTGTACACACTGGTTTACCAGAAAAAACTGACGAACACACTGATTATTGTAATGAGTACGACTTAAATTAGCATGAAGATAATAGTTTATTCGGGGTTTACTTTAGAACTTAAAATTACTCGTCATTTTGGTTGGGGGCATGATCAGTAACAATAAGAAACAACTTAGGAGTCTAACTAAACCCAACGACACAAAAAACCAAACGATATAGGGACTCAAGTCGTGACTGAGAAACACTGTGAGATTGAAAAAGCAACTTTATTTATCTTTACAATTTCATTGACGCAGGTACCTAATGAATTGCCTACAATTAGAATTAAGTAAAAGCAGGTGTTAAAATCTCCGGAAAGGTCTGCACTGCAGTACCCTGAAACATTAGGATTGTTTGTGTAATGGCCTTGCAGATGTTGTCTTCCGGGGTCAGTATACGATACATTTCTTGATCTTTGATTACAAAGTATATTACAAAAGTAAGATTAGCGTACACAAGCGATGAACGAAATTATAGTCTTGAGTGGGAACATTTTACACAGAGGATTAAATTCCTGATCAGACAATACGGACACCACTATCAAATACTATCAATGCTCTAAAATAATGGTGATTCCTTTTACTCGGATCTACTCTCATCTCTCTGTACTCTGTACACGTCGTCGTGTGACTGTTACCTCTACGGTGGATGGCTATCTCGCATACGCAAGATGTATTTTGGTGTTGGGTTTAATTTTACTAGTTTCATTAGTCTTAATCAGCCGAAGTATTACACACGTCACACGTACACGAGTCGGATATTGACAGGTGACACGATGTGCTCAATAGGGGAAACTCAAAACTATGACAAACTGCCTGTGTGCACACATCTTAATTCCAAATTGTGTTCCACATCTAAAGTGTCTAATGAGATTCTCTTTACAATTTCGTAATAACCGTAGATAACCTTTAGGTTTATCATTTTCAAAATCTCTATTCAATTCATTCTGCATTTTATGAATGGCTCGGTTCTGATTATAATAACCAAAGTAGTACTATATTCGCATTGCATTGCTTCGCTATGGACTTACACAAGTTTCATATGAAACTGGGTGTATGTAAGGCATCTCACATAAGGTTTAGATTGAGTTAAGAATGGTTTTAATAATCGGGAGAGCATGATAACATCGGTCTGATGCATTTAATCTTTCATTTGCTTCATTCGAAATAGGGAGGAAGTAAAGTCAACGCTCCGTCGAGGGAGAAATAGCAGTTATACTGTCGTGGTTTGATGTGGGTTTAAATCATATTGTTTCATGGGGAAGTAGAACCATTCGTCGAGTAGTTTCATTATGGTTTTGGCATCTTTTATTATGTTGGTGAACCTATTATTCAAACTTAAAGTGTAAAGGGACACGGTTGTTGAACAGAGTCAACAGGATAGTACACAAGTGGTTGGAAATAATACAACTGCTGTACGATGTCCATCATCCAGCGTGATTTCAGTTTCTTCTTACTGTTCCTTTTGTTTACACTAAACCTCTGTAACTGCAGATGATTAAAAATATCTTCTTATCCCACAAAATGAAATTTCATTAGGTATTTTCATCGGAATGACAGTGTAATGATTACGTAGAAACCTTTTTTCTTCACTCCATACAAAAGAGATAGAAAATCATTCGAGTTTGAACATCTTTTACGGAGTGAATCATGAACTCATTTATCCCCATGCATTCTGCAGATTGAGTCAGTTGTCTTATCTCCATTTGGCCACAACATGAGTTCCGTTTAACAAGGCTCTGTATCAGCATTTCCTATTTCTTTATCGGATTCAGACTTTACTCATTGGAACAATGGGAAGTTGCTAAGATTGGCGTATCAGTTACAACTTCAGCGAATCAAATGATACACCAATTATTTTTTCATACAATGTATCTCTGGTCTTGTGGGAGTTGATCTACATTTTATGTGTAATCGGTTAATGAGAATGCGAACAATTCAGACGTGCAGATTACTTGAGACTGTTTGTTGTGGTTTTATGATAGGTTTACAAATAATACTCACACATGAAACTTCCAAGTCTCGAATGTGTTTTAAGCTACGTCAATGTTACCAGTTAGTTTTGACATTTTCTGCAAATTAAATTTACGCATAAAAGTCTAATGGCGAAGATATGTGATGCAGACAACGTTCAACGTTTATTGATACTTAAATGGGCTAATTAATTAGGACTTATACCAATTGACCTCAAAGACACAAACTCGACTTATGAAAACTGACTATAAAACGACTTTGCTATTAGAGTTTCAAGTATGTATTATTTATTTATTTGGTATGAAAAGGCATTATGTTGACAGTCTAATTTAATCGAGACAATTTAATTGTAAAATTTCACCAGGCCATAGTTATGTCTAATCAAGTTATATGACAGTTAAATCGATTGATCAGTAATTAAGTTTTGAAATCAAATGCAATCCCCCAATAAGAAAGCATCCAGTAAGATATAATGTGTAATCAAAGGCACCCGCAGGAATTCGGTCAAGGTTAAGGAAATTTCGATTGGTTATGGAGATGATGTTAATAAGTTAATAGCAGCTTTATTTATTATTTATTTGTACAGTTAGCTTTAAGTCTTTAGACTACACAATGGGATTTTAATTGTTATTTTTAAAATGGCTGACAGGAGCCACATTTATGTGTTTTGTTATATCAGTATTCAAATAATTATGTTGTTAATTATGTTTTAATTGTCAATTATTATTTATTTGCAGAGTATTCTAGGGTTATACGCATGTCAGAGATATCATTTCTAATCTAGCAATAATGATTTTAACATGTACAAGAACAGCGAAGGCAATTTATTTTTCCTTGGGGGTAAGATACGTGAAATTTTTAACTTTTGACTGCGGAACAAGGAAAATTGAATGCTTTGTATTTAGTAATAGCTACTGTAGCAATAAGTTCTGTGTTAATCATTATGTAAGATGAGTGATGAGATGCGTATAATACTCGATATGATGATTTTGTTATTTATGAATAAAGAAGTTATTTATTGCGAATGCATGTGTGATGCACATTTATTTCAAATTTCAGCAGTTCAAATGGTTCTTTGTAGAATTACACATACAAACCTCTGTACATAAAATACGCTGCATACTCTATAGATATAAGTTTACAAAGCAGACACATGTCAAGAGGAAGTCTTTATTGCTTACTTAACAAATATATGAGTACTATAGATTATAAAATGAAATGGCAAATCATGTGTATCTTTTGTGGCACATCTTTCATTTCTAGTTCGATAAAGATTAAGTCATCGCTAAGTAATTTATTCCTAAAAAATGCTCGATGCTTGATAATTAAGAATATTGTATAAATATTGACATGGAATTTCCAACCGAAATACATTTTCCGATTCCAGAATCTGAGTTACCTGTAAAATGTACTCTAAAACCATGAACGAAATTTTTCCGTAGGAACGAATTTGAAAGCTTATATAGTAAATGCAAGTATTAAAAGGATGCATAAACCGTCCTGGTAGCGTTAGATAGAATGCATTAAATACCAAGGAATGATCAATAACAATACAAAAGAATGTTGGAATTGCAGCGACGATTTGGGGATTCATTTCCAACGTTTCAAACACAACAAAAATTATATGCGACGCAAAATACTGACTGGTAGTATTGTTTCAATCTTAAAAACTTTTGCAATCTCATAAAATGATCAATCTGCGGCAACCTTTTTAGCAAAAGATGCCAATGCAGAAATCTCAGAAGTATCTGCATCTAGTCGGCTGAATTCAATTTCCTCTGCCCCACTCGTTGTGCTCGCATATGGATCTGTAAATGAAATACATGTATTTGTGAAACAAAACATTAGTTTTAAGGTCATTAAGGTTGTTATCTATCGTACAGTTTACTCCAAACTATAAGCTAGAAATATGGTACTGCCTAAAAATATGTACCTCTCTCAGGTGGCCAGCATTTGTGTGAAGGTGCGTAAAGTGAAAGCAGGGCCATTGTGTAAATATTCCACATTCCATAGACCCCAGTGTAAAAAGCAGATGTGTACTCTATTTCCACGCCACCGTCCCACTTCCACTTGTCTTCAGTTACTTGTCCCAGAATGAATCCAATAACAGTCATCGCAGCACACACCAAGGTGGTCAACATGAGAAATTTAAACCGATAGATGATTCCTTAAAATAAGTAATACACTTTGGTTGAGCTCCACTTTCATGCATGACAGATAATGCAATGTCATACTTTAACTCACCTTGATAGTGGAGTCGTCTAACCGCAGACATAGCTGGCAAAGCTGTTCTCTTAGCACTGATGTTCCTAAAAACCCTCCAGACCATCCACGATAAGAAGATGAAATATAACGATGCTGATATTCCAGCAGCAATAATCAAAGCCAGGGCAAGCCGTGTACCAAACGGTGTTGCCCATAAGGAATAAAACGGATTCACAACATGAGCTCCTCTTTCGCACAAATCGAACAAGAATAGTGAAATGCATCCGAAAGCAACTGCACTCAGATGTTTCCAGTAGGTTTTTAAAGTATTTTTTTCGCCACTTGACTCCTGAAATTACGAAGCCTGGAATTTAGAAATTTACTTTGATTGCTTTATGCCTAAAAAAATCATACCATTAAGTGTTCTCCTGTGAATACAAGCCAGAAAGAGAGCAATGCAGCGTAAAAAATTCCTTGTCTTATATCACTCATCAGGAGCATGTATGGCATATCGAAAAATAGTGTGAACCATTCCAGAGGAACTATAACATAAATCAATTAATGTAAAAATTGCAGGTTGATGAGCGTAAGTTACTTCGCTTCAACTGATAAACGTACAGTTTAAGAACTCAATTGTACACCCCAAGAATAAAATCATCTTTTCCAAAAGAGCTGGAGGTCTGGTTTGCGCTTTTACTCGTCTCCAGTACCAAACGATAACAACCAAAACCAACGGAGTGAAGATGGTTTTCAAAGACAACCAAACTTTGGTAAATCCTCCATTCTGGTGAATTGTGATTAGATTGAGATCTTTCAGCTTCCCAATGCCCTAAAATATGTTCAGTCATTTAAAATCCAAGAAACCCGAAATTTTACACGTTAAACTACTTACTGTGTTGTAATTATGGATATGTGATTCAGCAGCAGGAACACGAATGTTCAGCAAGTAGAAATCATGATGTAACGATCCTAATTCAAACAATGGAATCAAACCGCAGTCATAAGTGTATCCTTCTCTTTTATCATGGATTTCACATTCCAGTGTCCGTTCTTCCATGGAATCTGCATAAAGTTTCCAATCGTCATCGGCATCTTGCTTATTCCGATAAGCAAGTCTTGTGTCTAGCATTAACTTTGCTCCTGGAACTGAAAATCAAATCATTATCTTCGTTACTTTACTGACAAATGAGAAATTCTGCACATAAAGTATTGTTGAAGTCAACCAAGACTTGGGTCATACCGACAGGTGAAAGCTCTGTATAGTGAATCTCTAACTGCAAAATACCAATTAGATTTTGCTGCCAACGAGAGAAGTCGAGAACAATGTTTTCCTTCACAAATGGAATTTGAAATGTAAAGACAATTTGATCTGCATGCAAGTCCTCTCCTAATCCTGTGATTTGATTACAACCCCCCTTTCCTCTGGGGTACAGCCACTTTGTCCTGTTTGCTTCATTGTCAAAGCATTTAGTTCCCAACATTGACGTCGCCGTAGATGGTGCAGGTGCTACAAAATTAGACAGGGTCTCATAGTATCAAGTGAATTTATCGGAGTTGAATTTACGACTTATCAGCGGAGTAATTTACTCATATTTTATAAAGGTTTCTCAATGAGCAATTAGAATTCATCCACAGATTCGCATATACATAATTTAGGAATATGCCAATATCCTCCACTGGCATTATAGCTTTATTGTGAAGAGCATAGATGAATTTGTTTAATTCTAAATCGATTACTTCCAATGTTCAACCCTACGAATACAACAGCATCATCTAAACTCACTTCTCCTGATTTCCCCCACTCAAGGCTCCAGAATGCTCAATTAATTTACAACTAACAGCATGTGAAATTTCTGAAATCTGATGGACACTTAAAGCTGACTGAGAAAGTTTAATTAGTTAAATCGCAATAAAATCCACTTACCAATCAACCCCCCGATTAAAAAACATATTGCCTGTCCGATTAAGAACAAAACAGTTAGTATGAATAGTTTCCTTCCACTTAAGTTTTCCAGAACAGTCCCAGCCATGATTACAAATTCACGACGAAATTACTTTTATTGCTCCATAAAATTTATTTCAAGGTGATGATGACTATGAAGAGTTGCTTGAAATGTTGAAATGCTCACTCAGACAATACGAGTAAACTTGGCTCAATTATCATGGGAGTTTTGACTCTTTTGACAAAGCAGTTGTCAATATGAGACTGAATATTAACTTAAAAACCAAGCGATTTTTAAAGCGAATTGCAACAATAACTTTTCGAACTTCTGCTCAGATCAAAAGCAGTTATTTAGAAGTGTTGTTTTTAAAAGTTACGAATGAGTGCAACTTGAGAGGATATTATGGATCAGAGCAAAATCCACTTGGATAAATATGCAAAGATATTATTTAAGATCACTAGCTATTAGGTACGTGTCAATTGATGTCTGAAAAAGCCGAGTGCCTCTCGTATGGACTCTATATAGACAGATCTCTCAGAATTTGTGTACCTTAGGGAAAGGCTGTTGTATTGAACAAGTATGAGTCAATCTATCTAGGCCTGTTCCGCCGGCTTTATGCATTTTTGCTTTATACTTTCAACTCTCTACATCTCTCCAAGACTTGCTTGCTTTTCTTATATGGAATAATAATGGAAATACATGGACGGAATGGCATATCCTCGGCTTCTTTTAGACCCTCCGGATATCCAAAATCCCAGTTACTGTTCACTCTTCACTCTGCATCTCTCTCATATAAATACATGCTGAGGTTGAAAGTTGAAATAAACCTTTCAGACTAGTAGGTACTTGCATTCTTTACATCTCTATACAGTTCCTTACACCAGCAGCAGTCCTTCTTTCTCATATTTCCTCAGGTGAAGCTTCCCACATTCTTCTTGGAATATATTTACTACCTGCTTTTTTATTAAAACCAACTTGAGTTATTCGTTATTTTTGGCAACGAATGTCTTGTAAACTTTAACTTTAAGTTTTTTTTCATAACTACCCCAAAATTAGCATACGCATCTGCTTTCCTCGATAGGTCTAGATAAATTAAAATAGGAGAACTTATGATCAAGGTATCAAGGATATGAAAAACTTTTAATAGAATCCATTCAATAAAAGTCTCCTACAATTTTTAGGAGTGAAATTACTTCTGTTGAGTAATAAGCATTGTCCTAGTCCTGTCACTCCTGTCTCACAACAATCCTGTGTCAGTCAATCCACATTTCCACATCGACTAACTCATCTTGTTGAGAGGCAACTTGAGACGGTTTATCTCCATATTCCCCAATGGTTCTTTCTCATACTATACTGTCAGCAACTCATTGTTTTCTTCCACATACATCCATCTATTTCACACAGAGAGACAACACTTTGGCTATTAATGCAAAAGATTCCATAAATGAGTGACAATAATGATTCCACAAGCTTTTGAAGCAGCATGACTT
>Ga0194135_10000421_pt1 | contig 25016 bp, 21 predicted proteins | sample LitLau_LLRF_2013_FD_134024 | JGI IMG/M metagenome (GOLD analysis project Ga0194135, IMG submission 134024) | Freshwater sediment microbial communities in response to fracking from North America - Little Laurel Run_MetaG_LLRF_2013 (version 2) | ecosystem: Environmental > Aquatic > Freshwater >... | reverse complement strand
GTGATATTATGATCATCTTCGTCGTGATAGCAGCAGCCTTGTTCCTGGCTCAGTATGCTGCGAGTTCCTATGTGATCCTGAGCCCACACTACTACACACACATACACGTACTACTTGTCTTCGCGACTGAAATCATCTCTATTTCAACCCCGATTTACACGTAAGTTATTAATTTTTTTAACCTATACTTAATTAGTAGATTGTAGAGGAACCTTTTACCTTCCAGGTATTCTAATCTCAGGGTAGGTTTCCATTTGGAAATTTGTAGAAATATTGATTTTTTACGACCACCACCTCTGCCCTCCGTAGTGTTAAGTAGTAGTAGTGCTAGTAGTCAGTCGTCGTCCTCTTGGTGAGTTTGCTGTTGTGTGGAAAAGTGTAGGTAGGTAGGTAGCCGTAAGCAACACACATACACTCCACTACTCCGCCATTCCATTGCCTATATGCATATGTGTAGAAAAAAGTATATATTGCCAATCTTACATATATTTGAAAGAAGTTGAGGGGTCAGTGGCGGTCATACGGTAGGATGGGTAGGTTGTAGTGTGTATGGGTAGAGTCTCGTTAATACCTGTTAATTAAGTATCTCACCTGGGCGAAAGCTCGTGAGAGAGACGGAGGTTTCGTATATGGCGAAAGTAGTAGTCTCACACCCTTGACGCCACTTTCACTCTCCGTTTTCATATCATCACATCTTGAGGTTGTGGAATTGTGGATGCCATGTCATCTTTAGCGAAAGAAAGGGTGTTCGTATATTTTGCAGACTAAATGCAGAGAGAAAGTAGTAGTAGCTCGCACTCTACTAATGTACACTCCTATGCAAAGTCCAATTATGCTATTGCACAATTACAGATGACATAGTATTAGGTACTCACACACCTTATACAATTTTGCCTTTGTCTTATCTTTCATACCAGTATTAGATTTCGGAGCAGTTTTTCTATCATGTATTTCAATCGAACACGTTAATTAAATTTTGATGGGTTAGAGTTGGATGTGTAGATTTTAGAAGAAATCATAAATCATGAGATTATGAGAGGCATGTTTTACATGAAAACGATTACTTGAGTAACGTGAGTTTTGCATGGGCTTATTTGAGGCGTAATGTTAGTGTATGCAGTATGCATTATAGCAGAAAGTGTATCTGCTGTACACCATTGACTTTTAGAGATATTACTAAATTCTGGGTATTTGGATATTTATTGAGGAAATGCAAATTAGCACATATGCCTGGTAACTAGTAGTAGTAATAATGTACATATATAACCGAACAGGATAGGAACGAACATTCTGAAGTTATAGTTGCATTGCTGGCTTTCAGGTGAAGAAGATGCCACGAGCAAAGAACGATGCAAAACCTCGAGGGCGAATGACTGCGTATGCATTTTTCGTGCAGACGTGTCGGGAAGAGCACAAGAAGAAGCATCCCGATGAAAGTGTTGTCTTCTCTGAATTTTCGAGGAAATGCGCCGAGCGCTGGAAGGTTAGTTAGTTAAGCTGCTGAAATCGTCGAAGTTTCTAGATATGAGACATGATATGATAAATTAATGACGATTTCTTACATATCAGACGATGTCGGAAAAAGAGAAAAAGCGATTCCAGGAAATGGCAGATAAGGATAAGCAGCGATATGAGACGGAAATGCAGGATTACGTGCCACCGAAGGGCGAGACTAAGGGAAGGGGAAAGAAACGACGACAAACAAAGGACCCTAATGCTCCAAAAAGGTCTCTCTCTGCATTTTTTTGGTTCTGCAACGACGAACGAGCCAAGGTTAAGGGCGTGAATCCCGAGTATGGAGTTGGAGAGGTCGCTAAAGAATTGGGACGGATGTGGGGTGAAGCTGACGGCGAGGTTAAGCGAAAGTACGAATCTATGGCTGAGAGAGACAAACTGCGATACGAAAAGGTAATTTATTAATTTACAAGTGAACATAAAATTTGCATAAACATTTGAACTTTTGAATAATAATTGCATTGTTAAATTCATTCATTAACAGGAAATGTTCGCATACAAGACCAAGAAAGTAAAAATCGAAGCTGCTCCAGCACAGCAAGACGACGACGATGAAGATGACGACGAAGAATCAGACGAATAAGGTTTGACCAGTAATCAGTCTTTCGAACATTCACCTTGAGCAGCATTCACACTCGTCACTCGATTTTTAAGTACTTGAGTATAATTAGTTACATTGATTTGTATCAACTTGTCTATTTTTACTTTTAAGTTGAAGTGAAATTGATGAGATTTAACGCTAGTAGATAAAACTAATTACTTATGTCTAAGTTGGGAATGCTGTGCATAATAATATTGTTGCTGTAACTCGTAATAATCTTATTTTTGTGACATTCCCTGTTAGTTTACAGGCAAAGTAATGAGCTAAAGAATCATAAATTAATACTACAAAACGTAGTCTAAAAGTTTACTAATATAGCGGCACGACAAAGTGGCTTGAGTGCTTGCAGTTTTCTAACCAAATCACCAATTTTCTCTGTAAACTAAGTAAAGTAATTAGTAATTAGTAATTAACATTAAAATATAGCTAGTGAAATTAGATCAGGTAATAATAATAAAAACTCAAGATATTGGAGAGTGATTCTGATTCGATAAATTGTCTACTAACATATTTGCAACAGAAAAGGTAATAATAATATGTAATAATTTTAATGATGTATGGAAAGATCTCAATCTCCCTCGAATGAATATCGTTGTAAAGTTTACTGAGACAAATCAAATTGAAATTGCATTATTCTTACATGATAATTCAATTAAAAATTTTATAATTGGAATTATTCGAAATCGAAGTAATAAATAATCATACGCGTCTTATGAGCGAGTTTTGCAATAAATGGGAATTTCAGTTTTTGACTGTAATTGCATAAGTCCTGAAGAACTGCAATATCGCATTGAAGTCCTTTCAAACCAATCGTAGAGAAATCAGGAGACCGGAATTGATGCGACGATAAAGTGTTTAGTCAATGCAGGAAGCTCATATGCTACAGTTTTAGTTTTGCATGAAAACTCAGCTATGTCTTGTTTGCTTGAGAATGGAAATATTGCATGCGCAAGAAGATCTGATGCTACGGTTACGAGAGTAGAGTAGATGAAGTTGTGACCTAGTGTGTACAGTCAGTCAGCAGCCTGTGGCTCGTTATAATTTGTAAAAATATGAATGGGATAAGATGACCCTCATGATCAGTTCATCATACGAATATTATTCATATCTTGTATCATAGTAAACATTAGACACAGTACTTATCATTTCATCCTTGCTAAGTAAACTTAATGTATATACTATTTGCCTTTTATTGAACAAGTTGATCTGGGCCATCATCATCACTGAGGAGAGTCTTTTCGAGAGTTCATGTCAGTAGTGAAATGCTAGCGCACACAAACACTCATTCCATTAATCGCCTATTTAAAGAGTTTGTGAGAGCAAAGCAATCTCGTTTTTAAAAGCCTTTCTCGGGAGTGGTCAAAACTTCCACACTAGTGTAAACTTGGAAGAATAAACACAAAGAACTAAAATGAGGGTCGTGGATACGGGAGAACAAGGTTTGGTCCGACCGATTACAAAGTTCTGGAACTGTTTGGTCCTTAAGGATCATGATCTAGTGGATGAAGAGTTGTGGATAAGTGGAGGAAAGATAATCAACCCTGAGCATCTCTTTTACAATGAGAAAATTTTGCCAGACAGAGTTGTGGACTGCGGGGGAGCAATCGCGTCTCCAGGATTCATTGATATTCAGCTGAATGGTAATGACAACAAAAGTTCATTAAATACTAGCACAGTCATTTAGTTTAAGAGAAGTTTAGGAGAAGTAAGCACGTGGAGAGTCAGTTTAAGTAATGAAGAGTGGCTCTGGAATAAGTTCAGAGACACAGGAGAAAGGATTGTCCTTTTGGATGAGGTTACATGGTTACAACAGAAGTTCACATATACAGGCAGATTGGAATTCATCCAACACAGTGTAGCAGCAGAGGTTTTTGCTTAGCACCCACTACCTCACTCTTCGCCATCATGTAGCTTGAGGGATTCATGTAGGATTGACATATTATATAAGCTTAATTCCAGCAGTGGCAGTGGCTGTTAGAAATAATGACAACTGATCATTTTGATTACAATGAGATGAACTAAGAAATAATGAGATTATGTTTCTTCCAGTCTTTGGACATGTTTTGACATATTGGAACAATAACTAAACTACATAAAAGCATGACACTCATTGTCAGATTTGTGACAGCAGAAGAAGCGTAGTTACTTGTTACTAATGGAAAATCAAAACACTTGTGCAGAGCTAATGGACTAGTAGAGATTTCCTTGTAATTATTATTGTTCACAATGCAGGGGGCTTTGGAGTTGACTTTTCGTATGACGTGGAGACAATTGAGGATGGAGTAGCGAAAGTAGCGAAGGGCATTTTGGCACATGGAGTTACTTCGTTTTGCCCAACGCTTGTGTCATCTCATCGGGAAGTTTACCACAAGGTGACATTCGGAAGATTAAGTGTGCACATTATGAGAAGTGAGAAGACGACCTGATCGCTAAAAAAATAAATCGATGGTTCACAGGTACTTCCGTTCTTAAAGCGTAGCCCTGGAGGAAATGGAGGTGCTGAAGTCTTGGGGGCTCACGTAGAAGGGCCCTTCATTAACCCTGAGAAGAAAGGAGCACATGATGCTGCTACTATGCAGACTTTCAAAGATGTAAGTAGACCGATGTCTGGCACAGAACAACCTTGTATTGACGAATACTTGGAAGCTTTATTGATTTTCTGGTGACTGATATGTTTCATGTACAGGGGTTAGAGTCGATTCGAGAAGTTTACAAGCATATGGATTCCATAATGATGATAACATTGGCTCCAGAAATCCCTAACGGAATGCGAGTGTGTAGAGAACTCACAGAAATGGGCATAATAGTTTCTATAGGTTGTTTTCTAGTTGGCTAAAATATAGATATATAATAAATTGTTCGTCCTCCGTGCACAGGAATGTTTTGAAATGTTCTCTTTTATAGGACATTCCATGGCAAACGTTGCTGATGGCGAGTTGGCGGTGAACAATGGAGCCTCTTGTATAACGCACTTATTCAATGCAATGCTACCTGTATGGCGTATAACTTCGTGCTTTGTTATTATCACATAATCTTCAGTATGTGATGTGGACTAATGTCTGTGGTGTTTTCAAACTCCAGTTCCACCACAGAGATCCCGGTATCGTGGGATTACTTGGATCAGAGAATCTTCCACCAGGAAAAATAATCTACTATGGAATTATTGCAGATGGAAACCATACTCATCCGTCTACAACGCGAATTGCATATCGATCTTATCCTAAAGGTTACAGGATTAACACTTCATTTACTTCGCAATCTGTGAACTACGTCTTCACATTATGTTCTGACCGAGCTCTTATTTATAGGGATAATTCTAGTGACAGATGCTTGCTCAGCCATGGGTTTGAGTGACGGGATTTATCATATTGGGCAACAAGTGATTCAAGTAACCGGGACAAAGGCTCTCGTCCAAGGAACCGAGACCTTAGCTGGAAGTGTGGCTACCATGATTTCTTGCATTCACTATTTTTGGAAAACAACAAGTAAGACATGAAATGCAAACAGTTGCATTATGAAAATAGACACTTAATATCTTGATATCTGTAGAATGCACACTCGCTGAGGCTTTAGAAGCAGCCACTCTTCATCCTGCCCTACTTCTTAAGATTTCCGACAGTAAGGGAACACTTAAATGTGGCTCGGACGCAGATCTAGTCTTTCTCAAGCCTAACTCTCTTGACGTAATCTCAACTTGGATTGCAGGGGAATGTGTTTATCAAAATGACCAACTATTTAAAGATCTGATTATAACTACTTTCAACTCTAAAAATACTCAATAAACAATTACTAAATCGAGTAACGCTTGCCGAGATACGACTATCCGGAAACCAGAGGATAGCCATGCGTGTGAACTGTGAACCACAACAGAATAGCAACGACCTATAGTATTGACATAAGCCCTTTTAGTTGAAGGATGATTTCGAATCACTAGTAATCGTGGGACCAATAGCCCGACTCAATGTCAGTCATGAAGAAAGCCAGCCCGCAAAATCTCCAGCGGGTATTACACCTCGACCAGATGCCCACTTGCACGCACAGCTACACTCCAGTTTCCCTATGTCTCTTTGCTGTCTGGCGACCGTGACACCTACTAATTAAAATTAAGCTACAAATGATTAAGCAGTATCGCTATCAAAATAATCCGACTGATGATCAATTTTTGAGTTACGTCAAAACCAGTTTATTTATAAAGGAGAACGAGTTGTTAACCATACACAGAATCTTTACTTGGACTCAGCGTTCAAGGTTTGCAGTCCTTTGTAACTGGCGACGGGAACGTACGAAACGATGGTGTACAACTTGTGAACTGAATCTTCATCGTCGTTCCTTCTTCGCTCCAACTTAATTCTCAGGCGGAAAGGGACATTTCTGAAAGAAACCATTAAACAATTAATATTTGTACACTTTCAATGTTTCAACAATTAAACTCTTCTATCTATTGAACTGAAGTATCTTTGCACATAAATGTAATAGTTTTTCCTTGGGATAAAGATCATTGAAGGTCCCAACCCTACACAAAACTATGTCAATGTTCCCACAACGAGCGCACAAAAAGAGAACCGATTTATCCCATTTTGCCGGCTTAATTGTGTGGGGTATTTTCAGGTGCTAATCTGCACCTTAAAACTCTCAGATATAACAACATTCCAAACAAAGCTGCCTTTAAACTTTAACGCTAATCATGATGACTAACAATAAGTAATTTAAATTCTACTCACTATTTTTACTCACTATTTATTTATAATAATACAATGTGACTTACCTAACTCCCCTAGACCAGACTTGTTTGTTGACGGTCTCTTCAATTCTAACATCGGCAGTTCCCATCTGCTGCATGGCAAACTTTCGGATTTCATTAATGGCCCTGGGTGCCCTTCGTTTAAATCGGATCCCATGAAGGCGTTTGTGCAGGTTGATGGTATAGACCCTGCTGAGCACTTCGTTTATTGCCGACTTTTTCTTCTCGCCCTTCTGTTTCGCCATCTAAAAACGAAAGATAAGTGCTGCGTACAGTAAAAGGAACTGGAACAATCAAGGGTACACTCTTATCATCACTCTATCCACTTCCGTACGAGAAGAGTCTTACCTCGATTTCGAAAAGAGAAGATAACGACGCCGAGCCTTAGTACTAGTGTTAGCGGACTGACTGCCTGGTGGAAATGATGAAGTTGCGGTGTGGCGATTGAGAAAGCAACGTGGTTGTAGGTTCTGCTATGGCCAATAAGAGGGCCTCACGGCAAGTGCACCAGTGCTACCTAGCCAGCAGAGTCAGTTGCGAATCATGAGAACTAGTTCCACGAAAGCCAATAGTCAGAGCCACCACTACCCAGACTTCATCCTTTCTGTATTCGTTTATACTAGACTGCACACAACAAGATATAATTCGATGCGCACTTTTGTCTTCCGTTGTTCAGTTTCAGTATTCCACAGGTCACAGTCGTATTCAGATCGTGAATGCAGAATATGCAATATTTACAATTTACACATTCCTCATTAACCTATATTTCTTAAAGCTATACATCTACCTGGAGGAGCACATTTAAAAGTTGTACATTTGGTTTTATGCCTGAAGATTCGTCGTACCGCTGCATGAAACAACTCAACGATTACAATAATAATGTTGCGATTGTGGTTAGTACAACAATTTTTCTTATACGACCCTTTTATTATTATGGTATAATAACACTAATAGTACCTATCAGAAATGAGAAGTAATCTATGTAGCTAGCGATTGGAAGTTCATTAGAGTAATATTGTTATTGTTTCTGGCATAATGTTAAGACAATGATAGGGTGGCTTAAGATGATAAGATTGCGTTTCATGTCGGTAAGATCTGCTGCAATTCTGCAACTAGGATTTCTTGTCTTTGTTTATGTTGATGCCGACAGTGGGCAATCTAACAAGACCCCCCACGCTGGAAAAAGTGCGAATGCCTTTATTGTTTGTAATTACTCCAATGCAATTCTAAAGCAGGGGCAGGCAGAGATCAGATAACACTTTAAGTATAGAATGCGGTGTTCTTTTAGTAGTTCATTGATGATTCTTGTAAACATTGAAAAGTAGACAACAACAACAACAACAGTGAATATATGAGGGTAAACTTGAGAGTGAAAGTATTATTGAATCCATGGAATAGATATACCTTTTTGCGTAATTTTTGCGTAACATTGGCTTACGAGGGGCTGCCTTAGAAACTTTGAAATCCCCATAAGATACCATACATGCAAAAATTACGCAAAAAGGTATATCTATTCCATGGATTCAATTATACTATGGAAACCTGCGGAGCACAGATAAGGATATCCAACTTAATGTTAAGGTTTTGGGGGGAAAGTTGACCTGAAACCTTGGCGACCTCCCATAAGAGACAATGTTATTTGCTGGGGCCAAAGGGGCAAATTGGCCCCAGGAAACCTTAACATTAAGTTGGATATCCTTATCTGTGCTCCGCAGGTTTCCATGATCCTTGAATTATACCGTAATGAACAATTTTTCATATGAATCAATGAATCAATGCTTCTTCGAGAGTAGAGATACATTATTGGAGCACATGCACACAGTGTATGTAGTGAAAGTACCGTAATGAACAATTTTTCATATGAATCAATACTGCTTAGAGAGTCACTTATTTAGAGATGCATTATTGGAGCACATGCAGACAGTATAATGTAATGTATGGGGAGAAAGTGAAGCGCTGAAGATTAAGACACAGCCTTATTAGTAGCTCCGCCCCATGCTTTCCACCTTGTGTTGTATGTGTACATACGCAACAACAGACTAGCAAGCATAAATATTGCTAGTTTGTTGACATCGACGCCGTAATGTTAAAGGGTTGAGGGAGCAACACAATTTTAATAAATTGTAATTAGGTCCATGAGCTTCTGAGATAATATTTAGCAAAAAATATTTCACCAAGTTGTTGTATTAAAGGCAATAGGAAAGAGACAACACTGACACTGACACTGACTACTGGTTCGGTGTATCATAAAAAGGTAACTAGTGAGTGAACTTGGAGTACTCGCTGAACTGTAAAAGTTCAATGTACCTGTCATTATCAGAGTAGATTCGATGAACTCTATGCGATATATATACATGTATATATATGTATATATATGTATTCAATTCCAGACTGGAATCAGACTGGAATTATGGAAGTTGGATGTTGATCTTGTTTTAGGAACCTTTGATAATAGCTAAAATTAATAATGTAAGGAGTAAAAATGGCTAGTTGTATTAATTTTTCGAATTCTATTTGCAGGGACATCCAGCATCACGAGAGTTTGCTGCGGCGACTTTTAGCTGAAAAGAAGGAGGGCGTTAAGGATGGGTGGTTAAGGATAGGCAGAAGGACCTACTACTACAACAAGGATACAAGAAGACGGTCGGCCCGGTTGAGAAGAATGAATGGAGGAGGCGGAGGGCCGTATATGACGAGCGAAGACGACTTCGACGATTACAAACCGAGTTTAACAGGTCATCATTTGTCGACAGGACCGAGTTATTTTTCATCGTCACAAGGAAGTAGTGGTGGTGGTGGAGGGTTACCGACGACCGTAGGTGGAGGGAGTGGTGGAGGTGGAGGAGGGTTTGGAGGAAGTTCGACAGTAGTAGGTAATAATACTGCTACTGGTCCATCGTCTTCGACGAATGCTGCTGCTGGAAGAAATCAAGTTTGCTGTTTAATTGACGACGGAAAAAGGTGTACTCGTCTTGCGGGAACTGCGAGTTACAATAAAAGAATACAGAAGACTGTACACTTTAAGAGATTGAAGCTTGAAAGCGATATATTGGTGAGAATGTAAAATTATTGTTGGTACTTGTGTTAGAAAGTTCTTGGATGAGATAGGATATTTAAAGTTTAATTTCAATTTAGGCAACGCACATTTACATCTGTGATCACCATAAAATGGTTATTCAGAAGACGCGACAGAAGAAGGACTCAGATGATGATTTGAATGATGGAGATGACGTACCGGACGTGGATTTGTTTCAGCTTCAAGTGAATACTCTTCGTCGGTACAAAAAGCACTTTAAAATCTCAACCCGTCCTGGTCTCAACAAAGCGCAGCTGACTGATGTAATTTATTGGATTTTATGATTATATTTTGCTTCATCAGATATTCCGTAAATTATACTGTGGTGTGAAACTTACACATTTTTGGTCTTGTTCTTTAGATTTTGTCCTCTCACTTCAAAACTATTCCAGTTCAAAATGAGAAGGAAGTTATTACTTACTTCATTTATATGATCAAGTCGGGAAAAAATAAGCTGGATAGTAATAATCGTGCTGAGGGTGGGACAGGGGCGGCTGGGGCTAATGCCGAGTATAACTCTGAAAGATACTGACAAAGATTCTGAACACTTCTCGAGATCCTAATGAGCCCTATTGACTAAGAATTGAGGGTTTTCACGCTGCCCATATCATATTTACGTTGTATTTTTGTAATTTGTTTACTGCTATTTCAAACCATGTAGTTCGAGGAGTTCGAAAGTTGTAACTTTTGAAAAGTATTTACGAAAATGGACCATACAGAGTGTTGACTGCTGTTTAAACGCAGTAACTAACGGAATGAATGGAAACCCGTGGTATTTTCGTTGAAGTCCGTAAATTTTTTGGTTAGGTAAAAACAGCTTTCTGCGTCTATTAGTGCACAAATTATATAAATCGAGTTAGAAACGGGCATCGTGAAAACTCTCATTTTCAGTGTGTAAGTCACGGATACATATAGAATCCGTGGTATAAGTGACGATATGCGTAGATTATAATGACGAAATGTATCATGACCCCAATTATTCTTTGTACCTTATTAGTTAATTATAACTAATATAAACAAAATGGACACTTCTGCAGAACATTAGAACCAGAGCCTGCTTTTTATCAAACCTTTAGTTTCAGTGGCAAGTTTTGTGTGATAATTTAAGTATAATTCGGTAAGCTTTACGCAAATCGTTAGCAATTAACAAAGTTATTTATTTTTTAGCTAGTAACTTCTACATTAGTTTAACTTGAGTACTTGGATGCTAGCTGAAACTGAAAATACTTTAGAAAAAAGATTGAAAGATTGAGTTCCTTTTTCCTTTAAAATTTTTTTCGTGTCATTTGACGCAAATCATTTAATATGTTGTATTATTTGTGGTAAATGCAAGTATAGATAATAATTAACCAACTTATGCAATAGTTATTCATTATGAATATTCAAAAATTCTGTCATGGATAAATTCATCAGAAAGGATTGTCAATGTCAATTACAAAACTAGTACTGAAATTTAGACAAGTAACCGTGTCTAGTTCCAGTATGATTGGCCAGATAAAATACTTGCCTCATTTCATCGTGTACGATGTAAGCTTAAAGTATTATTATAGGAAATATTTAAATGGTTATGAGTTAAGTACCTTTTTAAATATCGATATGTTCAGTTGTGAATGTAACTTTAAAATGGAAAATTAAAAACACATATTTGGGATAATCGTTGGATGATGCATAATGAATTAATCATATTGTTACTCATATTTTGAAACTGGTTTATTCGTAGTAGTGCGTCCGTGGCACTTATAGTAAATACGGTAATCATGCGTATTCATTCATAATACAAAGTAAAGGCAACTTGCTTTGGGTAATTTTTTGCCGTACAATTGTTTGAGGTATTAAATGATGAACATTTACTAGGTATCATTTTGACTAGATTTAAAACATTTGTTGACATTGCCACAGTGTTAGTTTCTTGTACGGAAGGAATAACATGAAAACTACCTACTCTAAAGTTAATATTTGTAATGACAGGAAGAAAGGATCGTTACTTGGTTAACATCGATTCTTTAGCACAACGACCCATGGAACGAAGAAGCTTGAAGAAACCAGTATCCTTCGGCTTTTCTAAACCTCTCATAAGTCGATTTTTCATCACGGCGACAAATTCTCTGTTACTTAATTGACCATCCTCTAAAAATGAGATAGTATACAATTTCATTAGCGCACAATAATGTGAAGGGAAAAGAAATAAGTTTTAGTATTCACTCACGGTTTTCGTCGAACAAAGTGAAAACAACATCTACGATGTGATCTGACAATTCAACATGTGCGACAGTTCTGGCAACATGCTTAAGTGTAGCTAAAACACAAGTGATTTACGTTCAGTTTCAAAATAACTGCGGCATTCGGTATTGATCAACTAATCCATTAAAACTTACTAGGATCAATAGCAGCACCAGCTATATGATAAAAGGTAAGAGCTGTGTCGACATCATTTATATTGCTCAGTAAATGGAAGAATTTTTGATAATCCTCCAAAGACACTCCAGTGGAGTACTCTCTCTCCTTGCACCTTAATTTCAGTTCACAAACTTTATAAGCTTCTAAGAACATATTTGAATAAGAATCGGGTAAGGTGTTATGTAGAAATTCGTGGCTTTTTACTTTTTCTTGACTCGTTTCAGCATACGAGCTTTCCTTTTGGCAGGGTAGCCAGCATATGCTAAAAGTAATTCTGCAAAATCGGCCTCGCTGATTTTTCCATCGTCATTAGGTTCTTTTCGTTTGAACTCTAAGTTTAGTATCTCGGTCTGTAAATGCTGTTGAAACTCTAAAAACTTTTCAATAGTAAGCTTCTCTTTCCTTGTTGTGCCGAAAAAGAATGAGTTCAAGGCTGAATTCATTTCCTATAGATTTGTGATGGCTTAAATTACTAATTACTTCAATGCTACTTTTCATTTACATGCAATATTTTCTACTTACTCTTAAACTATTCGCTGAAACAGAATGCTCACGGTGCCTCGCACCAATACTTGTTCTCTGTCTTATCAAAGCCGTAACCTTTTCGAATTCTTCCACATCCACGTCTCCATCCCCATTGAGATCGAACATACGGAAAGCAATTTCAAAATGACGGCGCGATGCTGAAAATAAATAAGTACTTAATAACTCTATGTAGCGTTACACAGATAGGTTACAGCATTTGTAACATACTTGATAAAACTGTTAGAAGGAACACGTAATCCGAGAAAGATATCAACCCAGCACTTCCAAGTTTGTAGAAAATACTGTCAGGGTCCAACTCCAACTCTAGTTTCCCGGCTAGCTGTAACACAAAAAATTAACGATTAGCCTGTGCTTAACCTTACGTAATCGAAACTAATAACCTACACTGTTTTACATAATTATTATTATTAGTGAGTCTAATTGTTTAAGATTTCCGTGTCATTCAATCAATCCAGAGAATCTCATGCAATTAGAAGAAACAGCATACTTACAAATGTAATTGTCTTGCTAATAATCAATTCAAAAGTGCCTTTGAACCATAAATCAAGATTTTGAAACTCCATACTCCAAAATTTTCAGTGAAAACTATGACTATTCTACACCTTCCAGTGATAGTGCAACTACAATTTTGTTATTATTCTCTCGTAACTGATTTATATACATAACTAGTTCGTTAGTACTGAGTAAAATACTGTCCTTATTTTGTTTACCAAGTGCCTTGAATAAACAGTAGTGAGTTATACAATTTTTTACAGTATTCATGATTTGTAAGGTAGATGTTAATGTAGGATATATTATATTAGTTATCAATAATTACAGTACGATTATAAAAGAAGGAGTATTTAGCAATTAACTGGTAAGTTCTACACAGCACTATGATAGATGAAATTCTAAACAAGGGTACAAGACAACCTACGTCTACTTGCATAATTGAATTCTACAATGTTTTTTAGAGTTACATGATTTAAAAAGGAATCTTAAGAAACAAAAGCTCATTGCTGTGCAAGTTGGATTGAAGATAAGGTATATAGATATAGATAGAATCACAAGAAACATTCGGTTATTTTTAGAAAAGCCATTCCAAGTACTCCAAGAACCATCAAACAAATGAAAATATCAGTGGGTAATAAACAGAGTATAATGCTTGGTTAATACAGAGTGTCAAAACTGAGGAATAAGAATGTTTCTAATGCTGCTATTAGTGCAATTTTGCTGGTAGGAATAAGATTTGTTGTGCAGAGAAAGAGATAGAGAACGGCGAGGTTACCTCCCGACAGGTCTGTGAAAGGCAACATTGACCAAGATGAGTTAGAGTGGGTAGTAGATAGTACAGGAAGATAAGTACAAATATAGGACAGAGATCATTTTTGTAATTAAAGACACATACATAATATATACATGATTGATTGTGCTTGTCATGGTGGCTGAATGTTTTGAACATATTTCTGCTCAAACACCCAATACAAATTTTGTGTTGGTAAATTGATTTCCAAACTAAATACCACTTACTTTGGGGTCGTATCGCTTAAATTGGTCCAATCCGAGGCCTACATAATGTCAGTTCGACCGTAAGATTCAAATTACTCTAAATAATTTTATGTAGTGTACATAGTGCTTTCAAGTACGCACCATCTGGCTGTTTAATTCCAGGAGTAATGGATCTCAAGAAATCATCTGGAGTCATGAAAACTTCCGTTTCCCCATTGGGGTGAACTACTTGTAAGGAAGCAAAGTACCGAAATGTCTTGTCTGGTGTGGAATACTGACGAATGCGGTTTTCGTACTCAATGATCTACAGAGTAAATGATTTATTAGACTAAAATCTAAAATTTATGAAACAAAAACAAATAAAAATAAAACTACTCCAGTAATTGCTAATTACTAATATCTTCACACCTTTCGATCTCGAAATCCTATCTTGGGAGCTTTCTTTTTGCAAATTTCGTTTTCATTATCGCTTCCTTCTAGTTCCGAACTATCGTTTAAGGCTACGTCACTCTTATCGCTGCATTTATCCTTCTCTTTTGAAGCAGCATCTACTTTCGGGGGAAATCCCAACAGTTCTTTAATGCTGCAAAATCAGTAACAATAAAAATTCATCAGTAACTCACACTACTACGTTCTTCAATATTGAACTTATACAAGAAAGATATCGTTGTTCCTTACTATTTCTTGTCCAAGAGAACAATTATAGACGACCCAGCTAAGAAGCCAGCCCAGAGAACAGTCAGTTTCGCTACAGGTCGAGGTTTGTGTCCGAAGTTGTTGTAACCAGTGAATTTACTTCTGACAGCGACAGCAACTGGAACCAGCGACAATTGACCAGCAACAGGTTTATTAGGCGGAAGTACTCGTGGTGGTGACAAGTTGACATTCCGCAAGAGTTTCAAGTTGTTATGAAAAACAAATCTGAACATGTTGTTCGTAGTATTTTGAGACTAGGCAGGGCGATTTATTGCTCCATGTACGATCTAAAAAAGCAAGTTTGCGGGGAGCAGCTGACGAATTTATGAATAATGATGACCCAGACGCAGTAAAGTCTGTTAAAAAAAGTTGCAGTTTAAATACTAATGAGCACCCAAGATTTAGTAAATGATAATTACAATTAGTAGCGGATCTCAATATAGAAGAGTGACGAAATTCTTACACTTTGTTTTTTTTGAAGAGACTGCGGCAGAAAGAGACGGACAACCACCACCACCACCACCACCAGCAGCAGGAGAGCAGAAGCAGAACTAACGATGAAGATGGACAAGCGCTTTCTCCACTACTATTTCATACCACTCGGAGTTCCAGCTTGAGTACTGGTATTTTATACGAAGAAAGTGATCAATCGATTCTATATAGGCGGCTTTGTTCGTAGAACTACAACCACTGACCACTGATGATATTATGTAATTCCTCAATATGTCAACCATGTAATATACCTAATTAGGTAGCATGTTATTCCATAATATTTTGTTCTGATGTATTTTGTGGAATTTGAGACACATATTAAGCATACAGAAAAATAAATCTGTGCGGAACGCAGTAAAAGAAATGTTGAAAGCATCACTTTATTATTAACTTCACAAGACGAAATATATTCAAATCACATATATAATAATGTACATATACAATCAAGTTTTATGTGATGAGGGTAACTATAAATAACAAATAAGTATGGCAAATGTGTACTTAAATAATGTTTAATAATATATCAGGACACACATAAGATGACACAAGCTAAGAAACCCTAAATTGCTATGCATAGTAGTAGTAGTAGTAGTAGTGTGTATTATTATTAACAGTCTGTCTATAGATAATAACAAATACGTAGCGGTTTAATGAATTAACTTTAATTCTAAATAATATAAATGATAAATGACAAGGAACAATAATAATTTTATTATGTGTACAGATTGTAAGCTCGAAATCAGTAATATAGGAATCATCTGAAACACCAGAACAGTAGTGTCCATTTTGAGAAATTATTACACTAAAACAATTATGGATATCGAGAACCATAATTTGTGTTAAATAGGTTTGAACAAAAACTACCGGAAAGATTTTTAAACAAGTTTTAAAAATGGTAGGATTTATATAATAAGCATCAGACAGAGTTCTTGCTGGTAACTTGTATTAAAAATTATAATGTTTGCATGACATACATTCAAGTCAATTAATCTCTCCCCGATTTCTAACTATAGACATTCATGAGACAATGAGAAATATATATTATGAGAATATATAGTTATTTATGTTAAGCTAGTGCACAAATGCAATATAGTACGATTTAATTGTGCATTACGGATTACAACTGGAATGTTGGAAAGGAATTTTGTGGTAGGAACTTATTTTCACTTTCATGACTTCAATAGTGCTTGACTTGAGTATAAAATTAATTCTAGTTTTACTGTTCATTGTCATCAGTTCTGAGTTTATATAGGAACTTTCTTTTTGAATTACTTTAATTTGGCACAGCTTAGTAAAAATTCTCAGCTTGATTTGTGTATTGTAAATGTACATTGATCAGTCTATACGTTCAACAAGGACAGAAGAGGACAGAGTTGCACATAGAAAATACATTATTAAATTAAGCCTATTCAGATTTTCAGAGAGATTCATGAAGGTATTCATACTGCACACACACACACACACACACACAGACATTCAAACACCTTTCTTCTTGCAAAGGCCTGACATATTGACGTGATATGTCAATCACTGGGTTTACATTTGATTCATTAAGTTCCATGATGTGGAAACGAGAATTGAGGTAGATCGTTTTTGATTTTTGATTTCATGAGAAAATTTAGTCGAAGGTGAAAAAGATGTGATTGTTTCAAAAATTCTCATGACGTCTGAGATTTTTTCAGAGAATATTATTAAATTGAATTTTTTAGGTTTTTCATTTCTAGAATTAAGTTTCACCGGTTTTGTTAAAAGATTGACAGCTTCATTTTACATTCTATTCAGTTTTACATACAAAAGGTACGAGCTTCATTCATTTTCTTATGAATATTACCAGAGTTGTAACCGGTTTTTTGTTTGGCCTCAGAAACTTATGAAATACATTCTTAATCTTTAACACCGGGCCGAGGTTTACTTTTCAACTAATTTAAATATCGTATCTTATTGAATATAAGTTATGAAAACCTGCATCACCGTCAGTTTTAGGAAGTTGAGAATAACGATATTATACTAACAATCCAACGATATAAATATTTATCTGCTCTATATAACGAAAGAATGACAATTAACTCAAAAAGGTTCATTCACATTGTTATCAATCAGTCAAAAACTGCGTTTTGACAAACCCGTACTATGTAAATTCATTCCTTCTCTAATTAATTTTACCAGAGTTGCGACCGGTTTTTTTGTTTAGCCTCAGAAACCTATGAAATACATTCTTAACCTTTAACACCGGGACGAGGTTTACTTTTTATCTAATTTAAATATCGTATCATACTAAATATAAACTATGAAAACCCGCATCACCGTCAGTTTTATATCGTTGAGAATAACGATGCAATAATAATCTAACTAAATAAATATTTATCTGCTCTATACAACGAAAGAATATTAATGACAATTAACTCAAAAAGGTACACATTGTTATCAGTCAAAAACTACGTTTTGACAAACCCGTACTGTGTAAATCACCATACTTTTAACAAATTGAATAATAAGTTGACAAAAATAACATCACAAAGTTTAGTAATCATAAGTTACATCAGGAACTGAGTGGTTACTCGGAATATCAGAATCAGGAATGACTGGTTGATATTGTTTCATAGTGGTACTGAGGTTAGCGTTTTGCCACCCGTAAAATTAAATAATATATGCTAAAGTTGACGTTCCTGAGGTGTTACAGTTTCTTCTGTAATAAATATAATGAGGTATATCTTGTTTCGTAGAAAAGTATATATATATATATGTATATAGTAATTACTTAATGTCTAAAACCCGTATTCAGTTGCTGCATCCAGAGAGGTGACACTGTATTAGTGTCGTTTCACTCGGTAGATTGATATATTATATACATGTATATAGTAATTACTTAATGTCTAAAACCCGTATTCAGTTGCTGCATCCAGAAGGTGACACTGTATTAGTGTCGTCTCATTCTGTAGCTTGATTTGCAAATTAAGCCCTTCCTCGTTTGTTCACGTAGACTAATTAATTACCCGTATAAATAGTAAATAGTAAATTTGCTTTAAATCTACAACCGGTTTTCGTTTGAGCTCAAGGTTACATTTTCGTCTGAACGGAATGTATTATTAACGGAGAAAATAACGTTGGCATTCATGAGTAATGGAGAAAATATTTGTTCCCCTCTAATGCTGCTGCTGATCTTATTACCTTTTCACCCTTGGGATGGGGAAGGATGTTCATCTGAGTCATGCTTACCGTTGCTACTGTCTGCAGTGGCACTTCTCTCCTCGTCACTGTAAAACTCGGTGGGTTCGGAGCTGGAGATAGAATGCCAATAAGGTCCGATTGACCCATGCGACCCTCCACTGTTTGGACTAGGCGAAGCACTGACGCTGGAGTGACTTCCTGAGAAATTGCGTGATCTTAATCCAGGACCAGATCCGAGAGACAAGTCTTCGGGATGAGTTTGTTCAGGAACGACTGGGATGAAAGGGTCAAGACCAGAGGTAACAGTGGCTACAGGGAGACCGGCGACCCGGATAATCCTCCGCGTTTCACGAGACTTCCTTTCCCTTTTGATGCTGGAGGGAGGCGAGAGATCTGGGGGAGAAAACGGCTGTTTGTTATCCTTCGTACACTTGTGATGGGTCAGGTGATGTCGACGCCTGAAGCGTCCACAGCACTCTTCACAAAAGTATGGTTTCTGACCTTTATGGATCATCATGTGAGCCTTCAGTTGGTTTGAGTCGGAGAATCGAGAAGGACAAAAGTCGCATGAGTACGGTCTCTCCCCAGTGTGGACCCTCAAGTGTCGTCTGAGATTCGCCACTTGAACAAACTGTCGATCGCAATGGGTGCAATTGTAGGGTTTCTCTCCGGTGTGAAGTCTCATGTGAGTTTTCAAGTGATGATCTCGAGTGAACCGTTTGTCGCAGATTGTGCAAAAGTACGGCTTTTCTCCGGTGTGGGTCCGCTCGTGATTTTGAAGAACGTGCTTGTATCCGAAGCAACGATTGCAGATAGGACATGAAAAAATTTTATCTCGGCTCTGATTTGATTGTTGAGCGAGGCTCCTTTTGTTCGAATCCCCATTCTCACTTTTTGCCTGCTCTTCAACTTTTATTGATGGTGGTGTTTTATCGGTTGGAATAATCGACGATTTCATCTCTTTGTCATCTGTGTCCTTACTTTGCGGATGCTTCTTCACTGGAGTACTTGTCCCCATAGGGTTCTCCGATGACGCCATCCGACCTACTACAGGCTTTCTGTTCTTTTTGTTGTTTGCCATGTCCTTAGTTGCAGCAGAGTGATTGGTTCGTTTTTTATTATTGTTGTTGCTTGTCTGCAGATTGTTCTTAGTAGCAGCAGTCTTGACTTTCCCCATTGTTGAGGTAACCTTCTTTTGTTCATCCTTATTGTTAATCGTATTATTGTTATTAGCAGACTGTTCGAAAAGAGATGAGAGGATTTCTAATTGAGCGTTAGGAATAGTCGTGGCAGGTAGGCCATTCACCGGCAGTCCATGAGTGTAGATTCGTGAAGCGTTTGTTGGAACTGACATTTGGATAGGAAGTGGAATCTGGAATCGAGCTCCGGAATTTGAGGCTGCGATCGCTAATAAGTGTGCTGAATATATTGGATCCAGCACAGTCAAATGTGAAGAGTTAATGAGCGATAAGCTTCCATAAGGAGGTGATGGGAGACTGGTTGAGACCAAATGTTGGAGTTCTTGGTCTCTTTGGAACTTATCTGTTCCAATAGGTCGAGCCTCTCCGTCCCGAAGCTCCTTCATCTCGAATACCGTCGCGGCCAGGATGGCCCTGAATATCAGATTCTTTAGCACCAATTCTTGTTTCCTAATCAGCAAACATTAAATAAATAAACTCATTAGCTTTCAGTCAGACTCTCTGTGGCATAGCTCAACCAGCCAGATGTACATGAATGCATAAATAAGATCTTTGACTAACTCTACCATATCTACCATGCATTAAATGCATGCTAAGAATTAGCACTAGGAAAAATCCTGTTACTTTATTGACTAATATTTTTATTTTTTCCTTTTCTACTCATTGAATTTCCATGTTCGTGAAAAGGCTGATCCAGATTGAAACAGAGTATCAATTCTTTGACCAGAGTGGGATTTATTGTTGGTACATGTAAGGAATAGGAAACCACAGAAGATGAAAAGGAAAATCACATTGACACGGGTCGGATCGAAGAGTAGGATTAAGATTAAGGTAGTGGAAGGTACATTTACATCCACTTGTAGATGAAGCAAGAAATATTATACAGAAACCCTTCAAAAGGAAAGAAGGCTGAGTCACTGTCTCTAACCGTTTGTAAGGTTCATATGAATTGCCCAGATGCTCTTGCATCCCTTCTTTGCAGATGAGTTCCTAAAAGGCTAAGATTTCCCTTAAACTGCACAATACATATTCACAAACTGTCCAACTGAATACAAAAGACTGGGTTTTTCAGTTTACTCTTTTTCAACCCATACAGACTACTCTGATTTTCCAGGTTTCTTAAACTTTTTTCCTCTAGCAAACAATCTTTTCTTACATCACAAGTACAGTTGGGCTAACAATGCATTATGAAATTCTTTTTCTTAAAAAATACAAAATACAACGTGATCTTTGGTCTTCCTCATTCTGTTCAAGATTCTAGACATTTCGCTATTACGATTCATAATAGACAAAAATGATGAATGATTTCCAAACTGAAAATGTTTCACGAAAATATCTGAAAATCTTATGAATCGTCTTCATTGATTTTCTATTTCTAGCGTTCAGAGGTTTTACATTTGGAATATTTGAATGCCTTCAAAGGTGAAATGGTGAAATGAATGACTTACATAGGTGAAAGGATTTGAAAACCATAACACTTAAGGACTTGGTGAAAACAAATCACTCGGTCCACAAAGAACTTTTTAATAATTTTCTAATTTCATGATTTTAAGTATTTGGAGAAATATTACGTATTAGGAGATTTTGAACTGCTTTTCCTACCCCTTGCCACTAATTTAACTAAACTGTATAGTTAGATTATGCAAATGACACGAGTCTCGTGCATGAACCTTGATACAAAGATACAATCTTTTATATCAACTGATACTCTTTGCAAAATACTTCAATAGGAGTACACTAACAATAAATCTGTATATGGACTCAATGGGAATGTGAATTAAAACGAAGATAACGGTCAGAAAAGTAAAGCTTACCAGGGTTATTGAGACGAGGAAGGTAAAAAGTAATCCAGATTCCAACTTCCTATCGTAAGTTCACTCCACGAGTATCACGTAGTGAGCAAAGAGTTGAAGATGATGTTGTTCGGAGAAAGTTCACAAACACACTGAAGACTGACTGAAGCACTTGTCTAGAAAAAAGGGGTGAGTAGAGTTGTAGAGTTGTTGTTCATGAATGGGTAGTTTTTTATGGAGGGGAAGGGTTGATGATAAAAAGTTAACTCTTTAATACGAAAGATGTTGAGTAAGAGCAAGGACTGAAGGTCATGATGACAAAGTAAAGGCTGAACAGAGACTGATAATGAAATAGTGTTTAGACGAAGCTGTTTCCATTTTTTGAACTGGTAGCATTGGCTGGATGGAGAATTCCATCAAAAACCGAGAGTCCCAGGCAAATGCATAGAGATCTGTGTAAGAAGTCCTTGGTAGTTATATTATTATCATCCTTTTCTCGGGATTTCTCTCCCCTTCCTCCAAATCTGTAGAAGTACACGTACGTACTGCGTATAATATGTCGTATATACTCTTGCACCACCACCGATGCAATCCACTCAAAGATGTTTTAACCCCTGACAATCTCTCCTTCGGTATATATAGAGAGATGCTTTTAGCCGTTATCGAATCTCTGTGGAGGAACCACTAGAGAAATACCCTCTCGTCAGTCGGCAGTAGGGTTGGACAACAGAACGAAAGAGAGAGAGATAGATTTTTGGTGGAAAAAATGCAACCCCAAAATCCCTTGTATATGCCCCTTGAATTTTTCTACCCCAAAACTACCTCTTAGAGAGAAACCGGGAGTAAATCCCTAGACCGATGCCCGCTTCGACACCAACTTCTCTTCAAAAACTCTTCGGAACAACATTCAACCCTATTGACATACCCTACCACAATTTTCTTTCCCATCTATTTTTTCCTCTCTTTGTTCACAAAAAATAGTTACACACACATACACAGTTAGTGAAGAACTCATTCTGCGTCACCCTTCGACTCAAACCCTACCGAATTCCTAATAAGACGAAGAATCTCCGACTTGAGCCCATGTCATCTCCCTTCATCGGCCATTACCTAAGGGCTATTCACGATGATGTCATTTGCACGGATCGATAGGGTTCAAATTGCTCTAATTGGCAATGACATTCGCTTGCTTTCTCCGTCAACTCCAAATGGACGTAATATAATCTACCCTTGCAACAAACCTTCTGTGTCCACCATTCTCATGGGTTTCTATAAACAGGTTGACAGCTTATTGAGCTCGATCAGCTCACACGCTTTCTAAAAGCTAATGCAACTTCCCGTGTATGAATTAGTAACCGAGAGAGCTGTCGACCAGTTCGTGACATAAACACCTACGTCCTTTATCTCATGCACTAAAAAATAGCTGGTCTCTTAGCCATGTCAACTGCACGGAGGAGAGATTTACTTGGGAAACATGGACGGTGGCCACTACTATAAAAGAAGGGGAGATAATGATTTGAAAGAAGTCTCATCTGTCAACATACCCCACACATGCACACAAATGCGAAAGGACTATAGTAGCCAAATAAAAAGAAGTTTGATTGCACTCAAAATAAGCTACATATTGTGATTGATTCCACGAGGGTCAGGTCATCAGAGGAATCATCTCATTCAGTTGTTTTTTAAGAGGGTGGTATAGTGTCGTGGTAGAGAAGAACACAGAAAACCTTTTCTTTTTACTCCCCCTTCTTTAGTTTTTCTTCTAACAAATAAAATTTTATCAGTTCCAAACTTTCAATAGTTCCACACACAAATTAAACCTTATACAGTCATAACGAACTTCCTCTCTCTCTCAAAGACCCTTCTGGACATTTACCTACACTTAAGCGTACAAAATCAGTGATCCGTTCTTGAGCCATGCAAACTAACTGCCATGAACTAATCAGACATCACGAGCAAAGAATGGAACGAGTATATTTTATCTGTAAAAGTGGAGAAGTATGACCGATCGGATGTGATACGAGAGATGTGTCCACTTTATTTTAGGCAGTACTATTTATTATTTACTTTGGCCAGACCTAGAACTTGAGTCCTTCAGGGTTATCATCAGGGTTAAGGTACACACAGCATCCCAACTACAAAATTTCTAGTTCAAGTTAGATGAGTCTCAACGGATGTTGGTCAAGGGCACTTTCTTCAATCAAAACAATGCAATAAATGGAAAATCTTCAAAAAATCTAACCCAACTCGAGCTACTATACACCAAACCTTTTTCATATAGAGATGCCCTTTGCCTTAAAAAGGTTTCACGTACAAATAATACTTTTCTGGATGTCTTTTATTATTACACTACTCAATTCATTCGTAACTTGCTTATGTATAAGGTTTCTCCCAGATTTATGGTCATCAACTTCTCCAATTATAGGGTATAATACTCATAAATTACACACGTTATTATCACCCTGAACTTGAACTGCTTTTCAAGGTTTTTGTTTCAATATTCTTATATGTGTCAGAGCGTAAGTAGAAAGCATCAGAATAGTATCAATTGAGAAATTACACTGACAATTATATGACATGTAGAATTAACAATAAATCTCATTATTTAAGCACCTTCTAGGAATATTGGCCTACATTTTTAGTCCCAGCTTGAATTCAAAGAATGATAAAGATATGGAGATTCGAGAGAAATATTATAGGCACAATTAACAAAAATTGTAGAATAGTCATTAATACTTCTGAAGTTTTCTCTATATAGTTAATTGCACTACATTTAAGAAGGTTTTTCCTAATGAGCTTCTAACGCAGATATTATGATTATTTCTAAAAGATGGAATATATTATACAGCCAATAGTACGATTTACAACCTATCATCGAAATACATAGAAAAACACGAACACTAATTGGAAAGAACCTTAATGATCTGGATGATCCCAATCTGGTCTAATATCTTTTTCAAGTGTCACACGCATGCATTGAATTGAAGAGGGTCTACAAACATTGCACAGGCTGTACTCAAAACTACTATGTAGACTTTCAGAATAACAAAGACACATACATGCAAGCCGTACTGTCTGTACGTGTGTTCAATAACAATGACTAATAATTAAATTGGATGTTTTTCATTTAGATCAGCTTGTGCTCATTCGATATCGATAAAACAGCTTAAAGATACCTTACACTAAGGAAGAGTATCTGGAACAGACCAACGAATTATCTGGATATCCAAGTTAAATATTTTAAAATAAAATTAAGAAATTTGAGAAAGGTTGAATTTACCTGATGGGATCCATTAGCTTAAGC
>Ga0194135_10000420_pt1 | contig 25096 bp, 18 predicted proteins | sample LitLau_LLRF_2013_FD_134024 | JGI IMG/M metagenome (GOLD analysis project Ga0194135, IMG submission 134024) | Freshwater sediment microbial communities in response to fracking from North America - Little Laurel Run_MetaG_LLRF_2013 (version 2) | ecosystem: Environmental > Aquatic > Freshwater >... | reverse complement strand
TTCAGATTTTTAATTTGCTAGCATTGTTTCACCATATGTCCCTAATTTTGCATTTTGAATATTAAGCTCTAAGTAGTAAGTTGTCATGAGATTTTTTAGTGGATGCTGAAGAAAGTTTTTGCACAAGATCGGACTCGTAACAGGATCTGATCAGTATATGTAGTATATATAGTTAGTATAATATGTGTAATTTCAACTGATTACTGATTTATGCAAACTATTGCAAACCAAAAGCCAGGACACACAACTACCTCTGCGCTATGTCTAACTTTTTAAAAATAGTTTTAAATGCTAGCAAACAATCTACTTGGGATGGATTAATACTGTGAACTTTGAAATTCAAGTTTATTCGTTTAATTAGATGATACATCAACTCCAACAGTCTGAAACATACAGGATTGATTAGCAATTCAGTTAAGGGCTTTCTCCAATTAATGTTAGAATTAATGTCTGTGGTCATGAGCGTGTTCATCCATCGCAATGCACATTACAACCATAAAAGCGAGGTCAACTCCAGGAGCGACTTCCAAGTAGTATTCGTCGGCTTTCGTAAGAAAAGTCCTCCCCGTGTAAGGTCTGTAAATCTTGGCTATTGGAACTCCTCCTTGCATCGGATCTCCAGAGTAAATAATGCACCGTTTGCTAAACCAATCTCCTTGCAGACAAATGTACTGCATCTGCCTTGAAACGGCATCCACGAACGTTGTGTACATACTCGCCCCAGATCCCATGAATGACATATCTGATTCTATCTGACAAATTTGGTGAACAGGTTCTGCTCCGTGGAAGATATTGTACTTGTGTGTAAAGGAAAACCACTCGTGCTGAATGTTGACTACAGGCACCCCAGCATTGTCCAGTATGATTTTTGACTGCGTAAAGCTCATGAATTGACCAGCACACACGAAGTACACAGCTCCAGAATTCGCATCGGCAATTGTGAAGTCATCTCCGGAAAATGAGAAGGCATGTTCACGGAGATAGAGAAGTACGGGAGCTCGAATGCAGAATCGCGGATCCGTCGCACAAATCGGGTGGGCCATGGGCTGCAACACGATGCTATTGAAGTAGTCAGCCGATGCTCCCCCGTCCCCACACATTTTGTTTTTGTAAACTGAGAATTTTGTCTCCGCCCCTTTTTGAAAAAGTATAAAAATATTACAGGATGGAGCAAGTTATGTTTCAAATCGTTTGAAATGTCTGTGGAAGTGTTCGACAAAGTTCATGCTTTCCAGAAAAATGTTTCTATGAACAGCGTCGTTGTCGTTAACAAAGCGAATATGAAAGGCATTCAAACTTCAATATAGTTTATCTCATTTCATTTATTCTATTGAAATGTATCGGTACATCAAAAGTAACACATGCAATTTAAGTTTGTAATAATAGTAATGACAAGTTAATTATGTATAATTATTATTAATGGCTCTCCACAATTCATCAGTCTTATTTGGTTAGCAGGGATAGGTGGTAGTTTTTCGCAGGTTTTTAGGCTCATAATTTCATAATTGTTCCAGCAGGTATTCAGGTATCAGTATTGTTCTAGTTATTATCCCGTTGATGTTCGTCCAAAGCAATGCACATGATGACCATAAGGGCGATATCCACTCCAGGTGCGATTTCAAGAATGTAATCGTCGACTCCAAGAGCCCAAGTTCTTCCTGTGAGAGGTCTGAAGATTTTCCCAATAGGAATTCCACCTTGTTTAGGTTCCCCCAGGTAAACGACACATCTCTTGTCTCTCCAGTCTCCCTTCAGAACCAAATACCTCGGACGTCCAGTGACTATATCTGTGAAGCTTGTACTGATCTTTGCTTTAAGGAAGGTAATCTGGGAGTTGAATTTGCAAATCTGTCTCGTTGAATCCGACCCAGCATACACTCTGTACTTGTCCGTAAATGCCAACAGCTTATCTTGGAGATTTAGCACAGGCACTCCTTGGTTATCAAGCAGTACTTTCTTATCCCGAATACTGAGGACTTTGCCTTTGCACTGGAAGTAGACTACACCAGTACTTGCGTCTGATATTTTGAAGTCGTCTCCAGAGAAAGAAAAGTATTTTTCACGAAGGCGAAGTTGAACTGGATGAGGCAAACAAAACCTCGGCTCTGTTGCACAAATTGGTTCGGCTGAAGGCTGCAATTGCAGGTTTTCGAATGCTGAGACGTCTGCGCCCATTTTTGTATCTGTAGTGTTTCAAACAAGATAACAAGAAGGTTGATCAATGGAGTTTTCGGCTTGCAATCTGTTTCTCAATAAATTCACAGCTTCTTCTGATTGAAATTGGTTTCGGAAATGAAGTTCAGTAAAAATATCAAACCTTCTCAAGCCTCAGCAATATAATGAATGAGTCGTTACAACAAAATGCTTCCTCTTATATTAAGAACAAACCTCAATGCTACGTGCACAATTAAATTAGAATCATATAAACTCAACAGTTCAACACATGCTAGCATAGGAGGCTTCAGTTGTGTAGAATTGTTTAGCGTGTGAAGGCTGATCTCTCTCGTGTATACCTAAGTATGAATCATACAAAGAAACTATGACGTAGAAAGGTTTTTTAGAGGAGCATCACTCGTACTAGAGTTATAGGGATAAAAAATGTTGAATGCAGTCGTATATAGTAATGTGCAGAAGGAGGAATATCAAGGATGTATGCAGACGCATTTAGTTTACTATGAAATGACTCATCTCCCTCTTTACACATTTAACTTTACGTGTGTATGATCTGATTGTTAATTTTGGTATCACATATGAGTCTCACTTGATGACGTACATGAAAGCTTATTCAAATCTACTGCAACATTTCAAGAGGTTTCGAGAGATAATAATTGAATGATTCCCATTACTCTATATACATATTTAACTTTAAGGCATTCAAAGAACATTGTGGAACAAAATAGTCGGCTTGTTAAAATTGTGATTCAACTTGTTGGACTTAATTAAATTCCACGTCGAGAGTGATTCAGGATTTCACAAAGAACTTAGACAACGAGGAGGAGAGTAAATTCAGTCTTATATAATTTAAAGTAGAATGAAACATAAATGGCATTGTGAATTCTAGTGTAATAATTATTGTGGGCTTGTGAAGCATATATAACCAATTTACTACTTAATGACAAAGTTTCCCATTTTCGAATTATTCATATATGGTTGAGTTACGTAAATATGGTGCAATAGTGATAAGAACTCTCTGTTCTCTCCTGTTGTGTCTCACACAGTGAATATATATGATTTATACCCAGCTTATCTCGATTGCTGCCCACTTCACGGTGGAAAATTGGTTTTCCCCGTATTATTATTATTATTGATTAGGTAATCACATCTCCACTCTAGAGAATTGAGTTAGAAGAGCTTTTGGTTCTTGGAATTAATTAAAATAATCTATAATATGTATATATCCCGGGATTCTCTTGAGTAAAGGAAACCCACCGCAAATCTTATTATATTGTCTTGTGATTTAGATTACTTGTTACAAATTACACCACTCGAAAGTGTGTCTGAAGAAATCACTCTCTACTAATATATTGGCTAATATCATCGGAAGTGAAAAATTCATTTAGTTTCTTGCTTGAATCGGCTGAATCGAATCTTATTCCTCCGTCTCTCACTCTTATTAGACTTCTGCCTTTAACACTTAAGCGTGAGACCGAAGAAGAAGAAGTTTAAGTAGTTTTTCCCTTAGCAGAATGTAATAATGATTTCACTTAAGATATGTAGAGAGAGGGAATAATATAGTAAGTAATTCAATTGGCTCAATTCTCTCTATATAACATTAGACGAGAGGCGCTTTCATTCTTAAATTAATTGTAGTGAAACTACTGAAAGTGCTGTACACAGTCACTCACGGAAGGCGAGTTGTTAGTAAGTAGGACTGGAACATTTTAATTTAATTGTCCTCGCCAGCTATCTCTGTGTATAGGAGAGTCTGCGAGAAACTCTCTGTATATACAAGTCTACACAGACAAATTATCCTGATGCCTGAGTAAATGGGAAAATGAATGAGTGAAGGTGATGGAAATTCACAGCTATAGTAGACAGAGAAAGTTACCTATTAGCTATGTCATTAGTTCTATCTCCCAGAGAGAGAGAGAGAGAAGGCGAGTGGATTTTACCGTTCAAGTCATTATTTCCGTTGTACTAGGCAGAAATAATGGTATGTAGATGAGAGTACTCTCACAAAACACTCTCAGCAAAGTGCAATCTGTGCCAACAACTTGCTAACCAAACCAATTGGGCTTTCATCCTGTCCGGTGTACGTGTTTGTGTTGACTAGAAATTTGGTTTCTCTAGAACTTTGTTTAAGAAGATCTCTCAAAGAAGATATATATCTATTTTATTAAGTTAAGAAAGAAGATCACATAGAAAAGTATTAGTGTGTTTGTGTCTTTCAAGGAATCAATTAATCTAGCATCTGCTAATGTAATGATTCTCCCTCCATTTCTTTATTTGGTTCTTCCACAAAACCTTCTTATTTTAGTGGAGGGTATTCGTATTAAAGTAATCAGTCCAAGAAGAAGAAGAGATGAAGGTAGGATATAGTCTTGAAAGGCTTTTAATCAACCTAAAAGTAATTGGAAAAAAGGTTTTTTGTTTCCTTCCCCAACATATGTGTGTATCTGTGTGTGTGGAAAAATACATTCAAAAGAAACAAGAGAAATAGACTATCATTGGTTCTCTTGTTAATTGAGATTGTGTGTATGGTCAATAATAATATGGAAGAGGGAATGTGTTATTCCAGGAGCTGTTCTTCACTTCGTCAAGTATAGTTTTGCGAAATGAAACGTTTTATTGTAGAAATTAGATTAATTTCAATGATTCCCCACTCCCTATATGCAATAATAACAGTAATATAAGTATGGAAGTATGAAGTAATCCCGTGTAAATCTTCATTATGAGTTTCATTCACTTTCACGCGGAGAGAGAGAGAGAGAAGGGAGAATAGTTTAAATTCATGCCGTGAATATCACACATACACACATTTACACGTGAATAATAATCCTCTCTTGAATCTGAAGTAGAAAGTAGAAACAATTATTAGAGCTAGTCAACTCGACTCACAAGAGAGGCAGTACACAATGAAATTGTGTCTATATAGGGTGGACCATTAATTTACCTCTTGTTTAATAACAAAAATTAGTTTAGTGTACAATTTTCATGTAAATAGACTTCACGGGGAGAGGAGAGTTTGCTCTATAGCCCTGAGAGGGAGAGAAAGTTTAGATTTGACTTGAAGTTTTTGGTGTTTAATATATTGAAAAGACTTTCTCACAGATTCATCCTTAAGCAATATGAGCCGCAGTGCAGCCGCACCACGTTGGACGACGATGATGACGAAGACGCCTTAGAGTGTTCAATAACTTTCGTGTAACTTCCTCTTCTTTCACTTTTAGTGTAGGAAATACAACAACTGTTTTTGCGAGTGCGATATCTTTCCCGTAATCTAAAATGAAGATGGGGCTCTGACACTCTTGCAGACTTGGTGATGATACTTTTTGAATTTGGTTAGTGGAGAAATTCTAAATCGAGTGTTTCTAAAGCACAACTATTGACTGCACAAGTAAACTTTTGAATAAAACAAGACCACTAAAGTACAACTATGCTTGTAGGAGCTCTGCCCTCCTCGCTATATTTCTCCGTGTATAAATAACATGTATGATATATGGAGTGTGGATATTGGTAAATTAATTTAGTAGCAGTGTCTCTTCCCTTTTCATGTAGAAGGTCCTTTGGAAAAGGAAATTGCAACAATCTCATCCATGGAAGATAGAAAAGTGAGTGAGTCGTTTCATCACATCCTCTGAAGTTGCAACTTGTCTTCTTTCCTTCTACGTTTGGTTGGGTGAGCTGACGAAACGATGTGAAGAAATCGAAAGATCCAAGCCAAGTGCTTCTTTTTCTTTCGTGTGTGCTGGTCTATATTTCTTGTTGCTTTGTGACAGTCTCTCTGTGTAATAAAAGTGTACGCAGAGAGTCCATCATTTCCATCGAGGAAGTGTGTAGGAAAAAGTCCTATGCATATGTGTGTGTGAGGGGTGTTTTCTTTCCTTGCTTATTCATGCATGGACTTTCGGCTTTTCTCTTTCAAATCTCTTTCCTTACTACATGTTACATCCGGTGTGTATAGCACAAGGGACCCGACACAAATGTCATCGTTCGGTAGCAGCAGAAGGGAAGAAGACAGGAGAGAACAAATCTGATGATACACTTTTTAGCAGAGAGATGAGTTGGATAGAGAGAAAGTCTTTCTGGTGAAAGTTGTGTCGTGTGTCTGGAGTGATACACACTATTATTGAAGTAATGATGGGGATATTATGTATGTATGTGAATGGAAAGAAAGGACGAGTCTTGTTCCTTGTGTTGCAATCATCTATCTATCTTGAGTTTCGGGAGCAGAGAGAGAGAGAGAGGAGCTCGGGGTGTATGGTTCATTAAGCATGAAACAGGGACAAGTAGTTCGTGATCATTTAATGAATCTGCATGATGAGATCACTAATTTTAGTGATCCATCCTCCTTTTGCATCTTCAATCAAACGGTTGAAATAAATGAGGAAATACAGAGTCAAGTTGTGTGTGCATGTGTCTCAAAGTCTCAACAGACCGGATGAAGAATGAAAGAGACAAGTTTGACAAGGCTGATTTATCTTTTGGGTTTGTTCGAGTCTGCTTTCGCCTGAAACCTCTCTCGAATGAAACCGAAAGAGTAACACACAGAGAAAACTAAACCAATTTCAGATGATCCTGCGACTTTACTTTCTCTAGGTAAATACTTAAGTCTGAGCCTCTACTTCTAAACATGAATGAGGTCTCTCTCTCTCCTAACTAGGAAAGTAGAAGGAGACGAAGAAGAAGGGCTCCCATTGCTGTCAAGAGGATTTCTTTGAAAAACCTACACACATACATAGAACTACATGAAAGCTAGAAGCTAGTCCAGAAGCCAGAAGAAAAGTCTCGTAGTGTTGACTGAGTAATGTATTCAAAAGTTCAAGGGATGATGTTTCTCTCATTTCTATGTAAAGTTAAACCACCTTTACAAAACCATTCTGCTTCTGCTTCCTCCCTTTTGTAGATAGGGAAAGTCAATCTGTAAAGAATAAACTTGAGCCTACCAGCAGGACAACAACAACTCAATATAAACACAACATAGGCGAAAGAGAATCCACATCATGCCAACTTTGGAGTTTAACGATAAGTCCTTCGTTTACTGTAATAAGACTCTCGCAGAGACGAATAAGAATATGTGAGGAGATGGAAGAAAGCTTTTGTGTATATTTAGACATAAAAGTAAACACACACATAACAGCCGTTGTGCATACGGGCTTGGTGAAAACATATTGAGGCAACAAAACAAATCTCACACGTAGTCTCCAGCCCGTATAAATGTATATATTGTATTATTGTGTTTACGAATGGGAAAGTCTTCTGAGAATATTCCATTGTTTGCTCTCTGTATGTCTTTTCTTTATATTATTACTGGGAAAAAAGTAAAGGTGACTTTGCATAGAACTTCTTACCCTTTTCTTCCCATCTGCTCTCCCAAAACTCTCCGCCTGCTCTCCTTCTTGCAACTCTTAGATATTAATTATTATATATTCTTCTGTGCAAATCGCAAGAAAACAAAAGTCAAAGATTCAAAGACTCAAAGGGAGTGGTAAACTTAAAGGAAAGACCGAGACGAGGAAATTATATCCATGCACCTAGGATTTTAATTATTCATAATTAGATTCTCTTTTTGAAAAGTTCAAGTGAATTCTTTCCTTCTTTTGCATTCATTCTTTTCTCAACTCCATGAACTGATTGTAAGAATTCCTTAGACGTCAAAGTCCCGAATTAAACACTCTTGTCTATTTTTAGTTACCAGAAGAGCTTTACTAGGTGAATTTAAACTATCTCGCTCTGTTGGTCTCGCTGAATTTTGATAGAAACGTATGAAATCCTAACTGATCGTGAGTCTTACATGAAATCGAATACATTTTTCCCTTACTTTCTACTTTGAGATGAAAACTCTAGCGAGCAACCGTCTTTTCCTGGAACAGGACTGTCTCTTTCATTTCTTGGAGTCAATAAAGAGCGAGTGTGTTATTTCAATAATTCGAAAGTGACAGTGACACAAACTCCTCCGACAACTGAGGCAACTAGGGCAGAAGGAGACATAACTGCTATTAACACCGTTTCCTGAAAAGCCAGAAGAGAAGAAGCCGCGTGAAGTATCCGTCGTTTTGGGACATTTGAGACTTTCTTTTGAAGAAGAGAAAGCCAAAGCAAAGCGACCCTCTCTGCTTCTTCTTCCTCACCACCAACAAGCGCCTTTCTTCTTCCTAGAAAGTCCTTATTTGGTGGAAGGCAACGTGTCTTCTTTTTCTTAGTGGTATCTCATGGTTGAATGCGTATACTCACTTTCTCCGTTACTTGTGCTAAGCTGAATTCATTTCTTACTATTCTTACACACTCAGGTATATTATTAGATAGAGCGTAATAGAATATCTTCCTGTGAGTTGAGGATGAAGTGTCTTTTATTCTTCCTCTTGAGTAGAAAACAGTTACACATCCCCCATATATATTCTTCTTCCCAATAGGAAATTGAAGGTGACAGAGAAAAGGATCAAAATTTTATTTCCTTGTCTGTTCTTTAGTCAGTGGGAGAAAGTCTTTACAAATGGTGTGTGAGGACTCCGCGTTCTTCTACTCCTTTCCCCTCCATAGGGAAATAGATGAACGAGTCGAGGAAGCAGAGAGAGAGAGTATTAAAAGCGGAAACCGAGTGTGATTACTTTGTACTCTTGCCATTTCGCCTCCACCTCAACCTATATATATAATATAGTGACTACCTGACTTATTCCAATATATTTATTACACAAAGACCAATACTATTCACGAACAAAGCTGTCCAGACTCGAAGAAAGATGCGTTCCAGAAAAGAATTCTGATGTCAGCCTCTAGTCTCCCTCTTTCCTATTTACTAAAGGACTTTCTTCCGTGTGCTCTATTATTATTGTGAGTCACAAGAACAGACCCAATCTGGAATGTAATTCACTCAGCCAAACGAATCTCTTCAATGACAAAAGCGTACACACGGCACACACACACACTCACTCTCTGAAATGAATTCATTCTATTCTTGTCTAACACACGCTTTTAACGGGTAATAGATAAGTCAGAATATAAATGCCCCGCATGTATAATGTCCCGTCGTGTCTCTTAAATTAATAGAAAATTGAGAAAGTCTCTCATGTAGCTTCATTCTTTATCACTTTATCTCTGTGTGCCTATTTATTCATTCTGCACTCTTCCCAGGATGCTGAAGCAATATCTTCATGTGAATGCGAATTGAAACAGCGAGTAGTTTTTTAGTATGCACCTCGTGGCAGAGGCAAAAATGTACATGGCCGTGTAGTAGCAGTAGCAGTAGCAGTAGTGCCAAGAATCACGCGAAAATTAATGAGTGAAGGAAGCTGACTGTATAAATGGTGGATAGGGAATGGAGAAAGTAACTCATAAAGATAACGTGTGTGTGAGTGTATTACTAAAAGTACATAAAGAGAGAAAGTTGTTGAGAACGCACAACAACCATTTCTTCTTGTTGCTCGTCCTATTTTCAACCATCACTCTAATTTCCCACTAGAGGTTCACTTTAATTTTACTTTTCCAATCTTCTCGTGAATAATTGAACATGGCACATGGCGAGTGGGCGTGTATATATGTATATAATATATACCTATGTTTAGACACGCGTATACGAAAGCATGAAAGTGTATATATATAATGAAAGGGTGACTAGCTATCCTATGTTTCACTTTCTGTAATAATAATAATGACCAGGTTCAAAGAAAGTTTTGAGAAAATCGTTTGGTTGCATGTTGTTGTAGAATTCTAAGACTCTAGTGGAATTGCAACCTGCGAGTTTAAAACTTCAAAATGAAAAGAGAAATCAGAAATGGAAGAATTGCTTTTGAAAGAAGAATCTTGTTGCTGGCTCGCTCAACGTCATTTCCCTCATGAGTGAACACACACACACATGCACACACACACACACGGTAAAAAGAAAAGCAACAAGTAAAAGTTTACTTGGAAGTTGAAGGAAAAAGAAGAAAGCAACCTTACACACACATAAACATAGAGAAAAGCATCAGTGAGTTTGTGTATATAACGTGCACTAACCGTTTGAGCTTCGTAAGCAAATCTTTTTTCTTTTTTGTGTGTGTCTTTGTGTCCTTTTTTCTTAGATTGACTAGCGAAGGGAAAAAAGTATTGGAAGAGAAAAGTTTTGTGTTAGATTTGTTAAATTTATAGTTTAAAAATCTGTAGAATGGAGAGAGAGAGAGGGGGGCTTAGGGTGGTAAATATATATATATGTATACACTTTCTGTAAGTCTTGAACAGAATATGGCCAGGAAGACGACTCACTAGGGATTGTAGAGAGGAAAGAAATGAATGAAATGATGAGGATGAGTTTTCATGTTCGCCTCATTTAAAGTGATGAGTTCAACCGTGAGAAAGTACTTGTGTGTGTGTGTGTGTGTGTCTTTGCTTCATGTACAGAGGAACAGTTCATTACAGTAGTGTATTTATATGTATACATGGTGGGAGTGATGATGAGTTTTGCATTCTACGAGTACAAGATGAGCCGAGAAAGTTTAGCGTTGAACATCTCATGAGTTTTTCGTGACTTGATGAGAAAGCAAGGTAGGAAGGGAAAAAGAGGTTTTAGAACATGTTGAACAAGGAGGCTAGTTAGTTTGTAGTGTGTGTGTAGAGTTACAGAAGTTTGTACTTTCAGTCAGTGATTTGCTGCATCTGTTTAAACACCAAGATACAAGGGATGAAATGTACGCGAGGAGAAAGTTACACGGTTTACATTTCGAGAGTCATAACTTTCCCTCTCGCTCCTTATAACCAGAATCTCGTCTTTCCTACGGAGCTTTGTATTGTATATAAGGTGTAGTCGTTCAACTGTGAGATAATGTGTGAAACATACAGACGGTGAGAGTCTGTGTATGTGTTTGTTTTACTAACAAATGCAAAAGTTGCAAAAATTAAGATACAATTGGGGAAGCAGCTTTTCGTGTGTTTTGTCTTTAGTTTCATGGTAGGAACAAAATACATAGAAGAAGTATGAAAGGTGTAGGAAACAACGTAGAAAAATAATACCTCAGAGCATATGTTCATCTTCATATAACGTGGAGCTCGCGAACCTAGAGGAAAAACTGAACAACCCTCAGAAACATTTCTAGAAAGGAAATACTAGAACTGACTGCATGTAGTGATGTAGTAACATTCTGCATTACTATTTCACATGTGCCAGCAGTTTTAATCCACACACGGACGAGCATTAACCATAAAATAAAGCTTGAAGGTTTCAATTTCAAGTTGTACGTTGTAGGATGTGGATTGTAATGGGGATTTTGGGGATGATGGTAGACATTCGCGCTGTGATACTTAAATGAGAGAGAAAGAGAGACAGAGAGAGACAGAATGACTTGACTTTCTACTAATAGAACATTTCAGATCGTAAATGTACCCTGGGCTGCTGAGTTTTTGAAAGCCAAGTAAGTGAAGCTCAAGAAATTTGACTGGTTGAAGAATGAGAGAAAGTGAGAGAAAGTAGAAATGTTAAATGCCTATGCTACATCCATAGATAGCAATAGAAGGTGAAGGATTGAATGAAGCTAGGAAGTAGTAGGAAAAGACACATAGTCTCTTCAATCAAGCAGATAAGATCTGTCATTATAAATGTATAAGACCGTGTTGTACGTGATCTTTTTGAAGAGGAGAGAGACAGAGAGAGAAGAGACAGTGGGAACTCTGGAGGGTTGTAAATGTATCCTGGGTAATTGAAAAGGCTCATCATCACTCCCATCAGACATAAACTATCACACTACATTACATTTTATCCCGTCTACCTTCTTGTACCTCTATCCTCTTCTATGAAATATATACTCTCTCTCTTTTCTCTCTACAGGACAATCTCGTTTGAGAGAAGATGTGTATAAAATTAATTTCATGTCGAACACATGTCTCGGAAATTGGCTTGATGCTTACAGAATACTCACTTGAGAGAGAGAGAGTCAAGACTAAAAGACACACACCACTCACTCACTTTTATTCTTTCCAAGTCTCCTAAACTGAAAAAGTTTAAACGTAAACTGTTTCTTTCTCTGTTCTTGTCGTAAATAAAAGTGTGTATTGCTTTCTACCGAGTAAAAGTACCTAGGGAGCAGAAGTATGCACAAGTGTATATGAGTGCACACGAATGTACAGTTTGTTGGTGGAACCTGCAAGGATGAAGGACAAAACTTGCCAAGAAGAAGGAAAAGGACCACCAGAACCAACCAACAACTTTCTCTCTAGAGTTTCGAGGTAGAGAATTCTTTCCTTTGGGTTGGAGGAGGTTTGTGCACTTTCGCGTTCTTTCTCGTGCTAAAGTGACTGATTTACACAGTTTTAAAACACAACCCTTCCTGCATACAAATTGTGTGTTTCTTTGAGAGGTGAGGTTCGCACTACATAATAAGATAGATGTAGATACCTGCACATACACACACACACACATAGTCTTTGTTCTTGCTTGCGAAGCAATAAATCCTAAAGCAATTTATTTCAAAGGTAACTCGATACTCGCTTTCTCATTTCGTTTTGGTGTTCTCGTTCAGAGAGGTGGCTCATTTAATAAGAAAAAATTACACGCTACTTGGATAAGAAGGAATTCGATAGGACCCCCTATGCCAATATACCAATGAGGAGTTTAATAGGGAGAATGATGGAAGTATGCGGATGGAAATGTATGTATACAATATACGAAAGGATATTAAGTGGAAGGAAAAAACATTCTTCCCATTCTGCATTCGCCATCTCACAAGAATTCCTTCTTCGGCTGTAATAAAAAGTATCAACGGGAAGATCGTGTGGCAGGGAGCAGTCAAGGCTCAGTCATTCGAGAGAAAGGCACACATACGAAGTATATATACAACTTACCTATATGACGTTCCTTCAGTCAGTCTATAAAGAGACAGACGTAGACTATGAATATATTGGATTTAAGTAAAAAGATAGACAGGAAGAAATACATTGAGAGAGAGAGATTTGGCCGACCGAAACTTTTAGAATGAAAGTACACCAAAATGGTAAACTGAGAAATAATAATATTCTTGTTTTTTCAATTTGGCTTCTGTGTTCTGTGTATACTAGATATACAAATAAATATAGGGTATAGGCATATAGATACATATCTTATAAAAGGTGATTTGTAGGTAATATACAAAAGAACAGTTTGGGAAGTGGCAGTCAACAGTCTTCGTAAATTCGCAAATGTGTTTGAGTTCTTCAAGGAAAAGCGTCTCTGAAGTCTTAAAGATGTGAACATCTGAACAACATAGCTGAGAGAATTCAGTAAGAAGAAGAAGAAGAAGGAAGGAAAGAAAGAGACAAGTTGACATCTGGTACATCTCTCGCTACGTGAGTGAGATTATATGAATTCCACATTTACGGGTGGATGTCTTTCCACAAGAGCAAAGATTTTATTAGAAAACACACACTAATATGATTTAGCCTTGTGGGGTGGAAAGGGAGTTTAAGTATATCCTGATTTTACACGCATTCCTTGTCTTCTTTGAATCAAAGTTTGGTGTGGTAGTCGTCTCGTGTGGCTCGTGGTAACTGGTTTCCCCTCTCTCTCTCCTTGTGTGTGTGTAATACCCCAAGTGGAGTTTGGATTTAAACGCGAAAGATGTTTAAGAGAGAGAGATGAGGGACGCCTTCTCCTGCTGCTTTCTCTACTTTCATAGACGGAGAAAGCAAGTGAAAGCAAAGGAACACGGGAATAAAACCAGTGGGAAATCGATTCCCTTGGAGTCAGTCTTCGGCTGAGCAGTCTTCTGACCGGACGGGTTTCTTTTTCGCTCTCCTTCTCTGTATAATCTCTCTCAGTGTGAACTGTGTGTGTACGAGAGAGTGTTCTATCAAACATTCAAGCAACTAGGAAGAATAAGTTGTACGCTAAAGCTTTAGGGTGACAAACTATTAGTAGTAAAGTGTGGAGAGTAGATATATCTTTTGGAATTCTTGTGTACAAAACGTAACACACAAAGTCCTAACTTAACCTCTGCTGCTACTTACTCTTATACTACTCGTGTGGAGTGTTCTTCAAAATTCTGATCGCTTTATCTCCTCAAGAGAGTTTCGAGTTTTCTTGAGAGTTTTCAATTTAAACTGGAAACCACCACTATAACTCCATTTCCATCAGCATGATCATTCGCCTGTGTTTAATAGCCGGGTAGTCTTCGTCATCATAATAATCCTTACTTTTTATCTTTACTTTATTCTCGTGTGTGTGTCTGTGTTTGAGAGAACAAACTTTTTAACCGTTTATGCTCTGTGAGGAGTTGGATGATGTGTCATTCGTTAGTTTAAATGTAAAGAGCAAGAACTCTGTGTGAGTATAATAAGGGTAGAGAGAGTATAAAATTGCCCAAGAGTAAAATGGACAGGTAGGGATGAAACACTATAAAGAAGAACAGGAGAAAGTAATAAGAACTTGTGGAGGTAAAAGGTAAAACCACTATACATTGTCTTCTCGTGTGTACCACCGATAGTTGTAGTAGTAGCACGGCAAGAAACAAAACTTTTGTGCAGAGGAAAGTTGTCCAAAGTTTTTGGGATGAACATTTGCTTCTGCTGAGAGAAATTCTTTTCAACTGTATTTTACTATTATGATGTTTGATCTCTCTTAAGTTCCTCGTAACTCATCATATCACAAGACACTAAACTGTAAGGAAGAGAGAGAGAGAAAGTGCGAAAGATTTGATATACAGTTGTGGTGGTTAAGGAGCTTGTGAGCTGAACTCTCCTCTCTTGCCAAAACCCACTTGGCAGTAATAATAGGGACACAGGGAGAAAGCAATAAGTCAAACTTCGTTTATCAAATCTATTTATTTTATCTCTTTCATTACAAACGGATTAACCATCATCATCTCAGCAGCAGTCAGAACCAGTTCCAAGCTTCACTCGTGTGAGCAACACAGACTTTCCTCATCTTTATCTTTATATATATACACGTAATGATGATGATAATGATGATGCGAGAACTCATATAGAAGTGCTATGTTGTTGAGAGAGGCCAAAGATACGTACATATATATTCACACAAGTACTTAGTTTTATCTGTGGCTCGTGTGTGTGTAAAGAAAAAAAGATAAATTCGGAATTAGTTCAGCCAAAGAGTTGGACCGGACCATCCGACCATTCACAGTCTCCTCGACCCATGGGACTACGTTGGGATTAGAGCCAAAGTTCACGAAGATGAAGATTTGAAGATGATGGAAAGCAGGAGAGGACACGAGAATAAAAGAAATAGAGGTGGTTTAAGACCTCTCTCTATTGAACATTGTCTCTATGTGTGGATATAAGAACACTTTAACGTCACTGGCTTTTGTACGGTAGAAACACACTTGACTCATTATTATACACAAGCAACTTTAGGATAAACTTTGTTTAAGCATCTCTTGATGCGTAAAACATTCTCATTCTTTCGAAATTGCTCCTGTTTCTAACTAACTCTCATGTGCAGTAGTTGTAGGGCAAAGTACTAAATTACTTTTCCTCAAGAGATTTATGGCGTCTTGAAGAATAAGATGGATATTATTATTACTCATCCTTAGGGGAAAATAACTAGATCTTGATGAACAATGCAAGAAACTACGAGTAAAATGAACATCTCTTTCCTTTTTAGTTGTTAAATCAGAGTGTGCAGTATTCATCACTACTAAAAGGACACAGATCCATATAATATATTCCCATTAGTAGTACATGAAAGAACTTGCACTTACACGCACACACTTTCTTTGGGAGTTAATAAAGAGTTTATAAAATGAACAGACTTCTCTATGATATGAATTAACTTCATATGCATGGAAGTATGTGTTAACTTTATTTAACCGCAAAGTGTAATGATAGGCCACATCTGCATCTCTCTCTCTCTCTCATAGTTGTTCGCCTCTATTCAACACTCGCCTCAACCTCATCATCTCTCTCCAACATTTTCTATTGAATACCACCGAGCTAGAGACCCAGACTTTTATTGTTAACACAACTATAATAACACAAGAGTGAAGAAAGACTTTTTTCCTTCCATCGAATTTTTGTTCATCATCAATGTGTGTGTGAGAGTGCAAGTAGTTTCTTCACTCTTGAAGAAAAGAATTCTCAAGAATCAAGACTCAAGAGTTTGTACTGTATTGAATGTGTGTGTGTGGAGAGAGAGAGAAAGAATTCCATTCCAACAAATATTAAATGAAAGACAGCATTACTTACAAACGAAATACAGCGAAAGTTTTGTGTAGTACATGTTTGTGTCCCGGTGTGGATTTTTGTGAAGAATTCCTCCGAATTTTCTACTCGAAGCTTTTGTATAGTATATATATATACGTAGGAATTAAGGTTTAATTCAACAATATATTTCTGCATGAGACTTTAGTTCACCATATTAAAGCTTTTTCTTGTGACTGTGACTGTGTGTTCTACCATAATCTCTAGAGAACATTGAGTTAAGTCCATCTAATCTCCTCAATTTAGGCTAAACACAACAAGCACATCATGAGATGACAGATGTATGCAAACACACTTGTGCGAGAAAATAATTAATCAAGACTATATATATACACATACATGTGATCCCCCTCCCTGCATTGTCTACTGTGTGCCATTCTGTATTTACGTATTATAACACACAATATAAATTCCTCTTCTATACATAAGCTTCCTCCCATCATAGCTCTCTCAAACTAAAAGCGATTTATCTCCCCGTAATACCGTTGGCACTTTTGTTCCAATAGTTTTGTGACTACTTGTGGTTCTCCTTTTTGACTCTTCTGTCAAATTACAAACACACACAGAGCTTTCTTCCGTCACTCCTCACTATAACGTGTGTGCTGTAAACCACCATCCAGATGCAATTCTAAACGAGACAAGAACAAATTACAGTTCGTACCACTTCATACTTACAACTTACATCATCTGCTCTAAAACCTGCATGGTGGTGGTATATATATCTATGATTATGTGTGTGTGGTTTTGTAACAAGGATTACCTACACAATATTTGAAACCAGAGATCTGTTGCTACATTTTATTATTGAGCGAACTGAGATTCACATCCATATATACGTATATAATCTATTCAACGCATACACTCTATATATAATATCGGTGTGAACCTTTCTTTCCCCAAAGAATATTGTGTATATATGTGATTGAGTGACAGTTTCTTGAACATCAGGAAGCAGCAACGTTTTCTTTGCCTTTCCGCAAAAGCCTCGATTTTGTGGGATATCCACGATCCTGATAATGTGTTTCGTGATGTGGTTAACACGAATCATTTGATGTGTAAACATAAATAACACACACAGAGAATATTATATACACACACACAAGCTACACATGTGTATAGTGTGATATATTCGAGAGATACAATTCTATACAACAACACAGGTTCAATATCGGAAGGAGTGAAATGCTGCTTTCTCCATTTTTCTTCCAGATTGTATTGAAATAGAAAGAAGAATCATGGCTCGGTACTCAGAATACAATTTAGTTCAGGTGGCCGGACTTTTTATAGTGGCCACAGTTGTAAGCATGGGATTGATTTATTTTATCAACGCTGAGAATCAGAGTCGTCGGGAAGCAAGAAAAGGTCCATCAGAGCATTTGGGAAGTCCTAATCGTATCACGATGGACAGTGAAAGGCAGCAGGAGCAGGGAATTGAAGCTATGGCTTTGGTGATGAGAGGTAAGAACTATATATAAGAAGTGCTTTCAATAGGAATCCACTCAACATTTCCACACAAAAAATATCTTTACTTTCCTTCTCACTTGTTGTAGCCGGTGGGGCTGTTTCCTTATTCGTTGTAAAGATAAATGACTTCTTTTTTCCACACTTCTTCTGGCCAAATAGTTCCTAAACTACATAGGATCGAGAATTCCCACATGAGCGGCTCCCAAATCCAATGTATTTACACTTTGACTTGTCTTAAATATACTCCCGTGTTAGTCAGAGTTCGTGAAACATAACAGTCTATCTGCAAGTAAGGCGAATATATATTTATAGAGAGAGAGAGAGAGAGGAGATGAGAGAGACCTCGGTTGTGTGTGTAACACCTCCTAATCAATCTCCATTTTGGAGTAATCAAAACCACATACACACAGACAAACCAACCCAAATGCCACATTTCATTTCCATCACATTTCCCATCGTGTATACCTGTGGAGAGAAATAGTTTATATAGGGTTCTTTCCAGTGAAAGTTCTTCTGACTGAACAAACTCACACAGACACACACACATACAGAGGAGCAGCAGAGCAACCACGTCAAATTCATTCTAGCCAACTTTCTTTTTCGTATTTTTCTTCACTTGACTTGCCTCCTCTACATTTCTAATATATAACTGGGCATGAGTTGAAGGAAATCTCATTTTTGTTTTAAATTGGCTTCTCCGAAGCTATTTTCCTTGTGATTGTTCAGTAATTTATCATTTTTGTGAAGGTTTTTTATGCACACACACGAATAATATTTCTTAAAGAAACGAAAAGAAACTCAAAACTGATGAATAGGAAGTTTACATTATTCAACTCGAGGTAAACTCTCTTTCTTTATGTGTGTGTTTTGGGTTGATGGGGATGGAAAGCAATCAGGGTAAGTTGCGAGTAATGACTTGTCTTCAATAGAAAGAAGAACAAGAAGATAGAGGCACACATATTACCTATATATACATGAATACATGTACCCTATATAGGTACTCACTTTGAGCAACAGCTCTTCTATTTAATAATAGTGTAAGAGTGTATTACACGAACATTGAACATAAAATGTAATAAGAAAGTCGTGTGGGAGAGAATTACGAGGATATTCCAGCCCATTCCATTATTCCAGTCATTCAATTCCTCTCTGGCCGAGACTTGGCAGTTGTCTCAAGAGAGAAATTTTGAAAAGAGAAACCATCATTATTTATGAATGACTGTGTAAAAGTAGAGAAGCATAATATTCTTTCCTTATGCCTTGCGTACACTCACTTAACATGTATCGCGTGCTCACCGGACTTCATCTCTAGAGAAGTAAACAAGAGAAAAGCATTAGAAGGTTTTATCAATCACATTTATCATTGTTTATGCCTCTTCGTCGCTGTGTAAGAATGTCAATAACGAAGATAGGTGACATCAAATGATATACATTTTCATATATATTTTCCCACACGCTCATAAAACATCTCTCGTATTAAGAACACTTTTACATCATCATAATCATATCACTCCACATACTTCGTGTGTGTGTGTGTGTACATAATCACACATCTCTCTCTCTCTCTAACTTTTCACTACATTAGTTTCGTGAGAGAAAGCGTTCTGTTATTCAGTCTCACCTAGGTAAAGAAAGGAGAACTCATCGAGAGGCGAGACAAAGTCAAACACAAAGTATCATCATCATCATCGTAAAAGACTTGAATTGGTTCTTTCTGTCCGTCATATTTAGAGTTGAGGGAGAGAGAGAGAGAGTGGCAGGATATTATTATTATCAAAATCAAATCAATTCTTTTTGAGTGGGCTACTTTCACTATATATACCGACCCATGTGTGTGTGTGTGTGTGTGTTTGTGGAGTTTAAGAGAGAGATATGTGGCTGAATGAATATTTGTGAATAGGGGAAAGCAGGCGGGTATCGTGTCTATATATGTGACTGTTGGTGGTTCCACTCGATCTCATCAAGAGAAAGTCACTCTTTCATAATAGGGAGAAAGGAAAGAGTGTGACATGGTGTATGGAGTATATAGATACGAGATGATGATGATGATGATGGTGATAGTCCCTCTCTCTCTCTCTCTGTGAAAACTACTTCACAACCAGAACTCCACAAACTATTTTACTTAAGTTTCGTTTGACTTTTTGAGGGTAATCCGATCTGACAGTTTTTCATATCGTATCATTGACATAACACACACGTATGCAGAATTCAAGAATTTCGCTGTTCGTTTCATTCCCAATCCAATGGACATGGACACATTTACATGTGTCATAAAATATAGTTCACACCACTTTTTGTACTCGAGTACAATGCTTGTTGAGATGTACACACACTCAACCACACACACACCATTCATATATATAGTAAACTCATACGGACAGAGTACCACTTCCGTTCATGTTGGTTATTTGGTGACTTTCTTTAGGCAGAGGGGATAGAGTGAAAGTTAAAGGGAATTGGAATAAGCTTCCAGTTGATTTTGCATTCAGTCCGCAATGTTCCCGTACATTTTGAGAAAGATCCACTTGTCTCTCCTCTGCTTTATACATACGTGTGTAAGTATGAATAAGCCTGTCCTGCTGAGCTCCCATGTCATTGTAGACGTAGCCATTATTAGTATTCACTTGTAATATGTACACTAGGCTGAAGTTGCATCGGAGGGGGTGTCGGTGACAGTCAGAGAGTCAGTATATACACACAGACGACCATAGAAAAGAGTTTGCAGAAATCTCTTTCACATTGTCAAAGGATATTGAACACACATATTTTCAAACCACACTACTACACACATACGACTACGACGACGATGATGATGATGGCCATTTAGAAGGACACAAAGTATCCCTTTAAAACCTCCGTTCATTTTATCTCCTTTGTCCATACTTGGTGAAAGCGCTTAAACTCCGTAGTTCCTCTCTGTACCAAAGCAAAACTTGTTTGAGTTTCCAACTCATTTGACTCAGACTGTTATCCCATGCTGAGGGAGGAGTGCCTCCCTCCAAGAACCTTGAGTCTCTTCATGTGTCAACGCAATAGTGGATAGCGTGGACAAATATACACAATCTCTGGGTCTACACACACAATTTCCAGCCATGAATGCAACTCTACTTTCACTTTTGTTGTATTTGTACTTTCTGCACATGGTAGAAGTAGCCCGTAGCAAGTCAACCAACAACCAGAACACAGGGGAACTTACTTTCTACCTTTGACTTTCTCTCTTCCCGTTAAATGTACCCACAATGCGTAACGTGGAATTTAATTGCCATTAGCCCATTAGCCGTGTACAATGTATTTCCCTTTATTGGATTTAAAAGGAACGTTTCTTTGAATTGAGCAAGACTGAGCAAGCACATAGGAGGTGCACGTACATACACACACAGTGAAATTAATTTAAGGAAGAATGTCACACAGTTTTATTTGATTAGGAATTCTTCGATAAGTTGGAAGAGAAAGTTGTTCATAATTATTTATGAGTTCCAAGTGAATATCTTTGTAGAGAGGAGAAAGAAAGATCGGTACAATAGTCATGAGGGGAGAAACAATTTCACAGAGGTTGATAGGAGTGAAGCACACGAGGTTCTCACACGGATGAAACAGATAGACATTTACAATGCTAATTCTTTTAACACTCTTCTTCTAGTCTCCATCTAATTTCCATATCCCTGACATTACTACCCATACAATTTTAGAACCCATTTTCCTCAGAAGTGAAATGCCTGCTGTTAAGGACACATTAGGATGTATAGGCATATCGAACACACTCTCAGAAACTATTTCACATCTATATATATCTTTCTTAACTCAGCATACTTTTGTTTCTTCAGACCTTTGTTATAAAAATTGTGGAACTTGAAACGATAACATTGACACAAAGGCTAATTGGCTGTTCCCGAAAAGATGGTTATGCATAGCAGAGGAAAAATGTTTCAAACAAGCTTTCTCGAGTTAATCGTCCGTACTCTGACTTTATTATTTTGGTATAAAACAGCATTTTTATTATTAAAAGGATCTCTCATCTGCTCTCTCTCCACTTTCTCCCCTGTGTTTCCCCCGAATATCTATTTGTAAATGGATTTCAGGCTACACCGAACTTTTGAAGTTTAGAAAGGTTAAAAAGTTTGGAATGTATATAAATGCATAGGCTTTATAGAAGCTCCACTTCAGGTTCTTATTCTGTTGACTATTCAATGACAATATTGAATGCTCGAGAACTACATATAGATGAGTCTACACACATCCAGGAGAACTCTCTCGTCTAGAATTCAACTGACATTGTAACAACGGAGAAATCAATAATTTCATAGCAAAAGCTTTTTAAAATTTAGAACTACACTGGAGGATATTGTAAGACTTTGTTTTGTGTAAATATTGAAACAATCAAGTGAAATCCCATGGAACTCGATCCCGTGTTTAATATTCAGTATTTACTGAGATTCCTATTGAAATTCACGATGAAAGCTAAACAAGCAAAATGTTTTGAATCCATTCTTCGCTGTAAGTGAAGAGCAGCGAGTCCATTCCATTATTACTATTATTTCTGGTTCCATTAACAATATTTCTTCGAATATCTCTCTCTTAGATAAAGATACACGTTTGCCTTCTCCTTCTCTTTTCTTCAAACTAATGAAATGATACATGGAATGGGTTAGCGTAATGGATCCCATGCGAAACTTCTCTTAAATAATATTAAACTTTAATGGTTTCCATTAGACTCAAGAACCACTTTGTCATCTTCATCAGAAAAGTCAGTGATGAAGAAGAAAAACGAAGAAGATGATATAGAATTTCCAGGGAAAGAAAAGTTGTTATCCTCCACCGAACTGACAACGAAACCGAAGGAAACTCAGATGAAATTATCTTCATCAGGTGAAGAAACTATGCAGGAGGAGCCACCGCATTCCTCCCACATTAAAAACCTCGTAGCATCCTTCTACCACAGGTTTATTAATGGTCTCAAAAGAATTAGCAATTTGTTGGAAGAAACAAAAAAAGTGGAGGGGGCTGAGGCAGCTGAACATAATTATTCCCCTTCAGATGGATTGGATACAAGACTTGTATCTCCTCGAATAAAAAGGAGTCTCATCCCTGAAGACGAAGAAGACGAAGAAGACGGAAGACAAACGATAGAGAATCTCCATTACTCAAAGATTGAAGAAGACGATGAAGAAGAGGAAGAAAGCAACGGAAAGAATAATGTTGTGGGTAGCAGCAATAAGAATAACAACAAAAGGATACGACATGTGATGAAAAAGATTTTGAGGCAGCAACAGCACAAGATGTATGATGACAAGGAAGGAGTCTCAAGTAATGAAGATAATCATCAAGGAGAAGAGTACAAAGAGAGGAGATCTCGTCAAGATTATCTTTACGACAACGAGTATGATAGTCATCGTGATGAGTCCGAGAGAAAAGGTAGAATCAGTGAAAGCAAGACAAGTAGTGGTGGAATGGATTCAACTAATTATTATTATGAGACTGGAGAAAGTCCCTACGGGTCTGGAAGTGCCGGTGCTGTTGTTGGGGTGGGAGAAAGTATCAAAGGTAGTAGTAAGAGCAGCAGTAGTAGTAGAAGTAGTAGTAGTGTTGATGACGAGGAGGAAGTTGCGGAAGAAGAGTCTTCAGAGCCTCTTTCGTTGTCAAATGGCCTTCGTCCTTTCATAAGAAAGCCATCTATCTTGTTGGATTCTGTTGGTAAAGATGACATGAGTATTAATTACCTCGACATCAAAAGAAATGGAAGGTCAATGAGCAGCAGCAACTCGGATGCTGCTCAACATGAAGTAGGGCACAACAGGGCAGGGTCTCACGTAGAAATTAATCCCATCACCACAGACTTTTGTTATAAGACGGACGATGTTCTTATTGTGGTCGCTATAACGTGTTGTCTCAATTTTACCTTCGTGCTGGGGATTTGGGCTTCGGTAAGGTGGCTTGGAGTTGGATCGTCTTCTTCCAAGCGGAGACGAAATCGTAGGATGATGAGAGCTGCTTCAAGTAATGCGACTATGAAGATGGTTGCTTTCACTGAAGATGATGCAGAGGCGTTTGGCGGAGGGTCTCCTAGTCATGTCATGTCCGGAGGGGGAATACCTGGAACAAATGGGAGTAGTAGTGCCACCACCACCACCGGGGGGAGTATCGTGGGAAAGAAATTCCTCAGACCTAATCATTGTTGTCTTTCGTAAGTAAAATTACATTTCTCCATTTATTTGTGAGGAGCGTTTAAGAGTCAGCCATGAAATTATAGGGTAATTAACATAATTGGAGAGGGTATAGAGAAGAGGAAGAATCAATATTGAATCGTAAAAGTGGTAAAGAGAGAGGGGAAAGGCGTTTTTATGGGGGAAAGTCGATTACGCAGAGAAAGAGAGAAATGAGAATAGGCGAGAGAGGCGAGTTTAATATGAATGATGGAAAGGCCTGTCCTAAAAATGAATGTGACTTGGCTCTTGTGACGTCCTATTGATTTTTATGGCTTACTCTTTCATCGCTTTCTTCATTCTCTTTTCTGTGTGTGTGTCTCTGTTTAGGTATGACGAAGAGGATGACTTGTTTTTTACAAGTTCCTCCGAGGAAGATGATGATGAAGAAGAGGACGATGATGATGATGAGACTTATTACTACGGAACTGACGTGAAAGACAATCTTGTATTTGATAATAAAAAGGATAATCAAAGAAGAGTCTTTTTCAACAAGAGACTTTCCTTGAGGCTCGCAGCCGCTGCTTCTTCTTCCTCGAAAGTCAGAAAGAGATCGAGATCCATGGAGGACTTGAGATGTTCTTTTAATCACTTAACTGTATAGAGATAAGTTTCCTGATATTTTAAGTAGATTTTGAGGTCTAATAAAATAGCTTAGAGTCTTTGAAGAATAACTATAATCCCAACAACTTTCCAATACATTATTGTCTTTTAAATTCTTAAAATAGCTCGATAGATATTTATTCTGAGACACACACATTCCGCTCGAAATGTGACATGCACGTGAATACAATCAATCTAAATATTGTCCCAAGTCAATCAGACTGGGAAAGATTTATGTAAATGGCGATAATAGAGTAGATGAAGATTACAATATTCCATAGATATATATTATTGTATCACAACTCTGTTTTACGTGTGTATATAGCCTCATTGTAAGTAATTGTGAATCTTGTAGATTGTAAAACTTCAAAATGTATATGTACCTGAATTAGGTAATCAATTATACTATATACATGTTCTTTTTGAAGTGAATGAAGTGTTGTTGTAATTGGTTCCAACTTGTTTGTACTTTATTTATTGCCGTTGCCATCAAAGTTTAACTCGAGTGTTAG
>Ga0194135_10000419_pt1 | contig 25096 bp, 18 predicted proteins | sample LitLau_LLRF_2013_FD_134024 | JGI IMG/M metagenome (GOLD analysis project Ga0194135, IMG submission 134024) | Freshwater sediment microbial communities in response to fracking from North America - Little Laurel Run_MetaG_LLRF_2013 (version 2) | ecosystem: Environmental > Aquatic > Freshwater >... | reverse complement strand
CATTTGCAAAATCAAGTCAAATTAAAATCCTGGAAAAAAATAAATCGGAACAAAAGTAATTCTGTTCCGATTTAACTAATTTTATAATACTAATCGGGTCAACCTTTTTCAGGACAACTCATAATAAGCTAAAAAGCCTTTATGTCTTCTTTAAAAAATAACTTTGTAACTTTTTTAACTTTTGTCTTATTCTTCATTGTTTATTCCCTTTGTACCTTTGAATCTCTGCAACTTTGAATCTTAAAAAGAAAAAATGAAATACACTACAATCCCCAACACCGACATAAAAGTTAGTAAAATAAACCTGGGAACCATGACTTTCGGGCAGCAAAACACAGAAGCCGAAGGACACCAGCAAATGGATTATGCGCTCGAAAGAGGCATTAATTTTTTTGATACAGCCGAAATGTATTCGGTTCCGGCACGTGAAGAAACATACGGAAGCACAGAAAAAATTATTGGAACCTGGTTCAAAAAAACAGGAAATCGCCATAAAGTGGTTTTGGCTTCTAAAATTGCAGGTCCAAATCCTAACTTTACGTATATGCGTGAGAAAGGAGATTTCTCTCCTGCGAGCATTAAATATGCTTTGGAAAACAGTTTAAAACGTCTTCAGACAGATTATATCGATTTGTATCAGATGCACTGGCCGGAACGACAAACCAATTACTTTGGTCAGCGTGGTTTTAAAGATTACGATGATGTCTGGGAAGATAATTTTAGAGAAGTATTAGAAACCTTTGACGGTTTAATCAAAGAAGGTAAAATAAAACATATTGGTGTTTCTAACGAAAATGCGTGGGGAATGATGCGTTTTCTGGAAGAAAGCAAATATCAAAACCTACCAAGAATTAAAACCGTTCAAAATCCGTATAACTTATTGAATCGTCTTTTTGAGGTTGGTTCTGCCGAAGTTTCAAAATATGAGAATGTAGGTTTGTTAGCTTATTCTCCTTTGGCGTTTGGTGTATTAACCGGTAAATTCTTGACTGGTAAAGCGCATCCAAATGCGAGAATCAATCTTTTTCCGCAATATACACGTTACAATAGCGAACAATGTACACAAGCAACAAAATTGTATCAGGAAATTGCTCATAAACACGGATTAACTTTAACCGAACTGGCGATGGGATTTGTATTGCAGCAGCCATTTTTAACCAGTGCAATTATAGGAGCAACTACAATGGAACAATTGAAAGAAAATATCGATACTATTGATGTGTTCCTTTCAAAAGAAATATTAACTGAAATTGCTGCCGTTCAGGCTATAATTCCTGATCCGGCGCCTTAAATATGAAGTTTTTTAAATAAATACGAAATCCACAAATTATCACAGATTGGTTCGTGAAAATTTGTGGATTTGGTGTTTTTATTCGTAAAGTATATTTATAAGTTCAAAGTCTGGTCTTTAGGATACCTTACTTTATAACTAATTCGGATTTTCTTGTTTTCATTTGGCTTCAATTGCAATTGCCAGGTTAGGATTCCTGTTTCGGCATTTACTTTTGCACCATCACTTTGGAGCAATTCTACCTCAATTTCTTTGTTTGTTGTAAGCGGATATTGATCTTTCAGCAACAATTCGACAGCTTCTTTTTTATTGTTCCTAACGGTTATATCATAGGTAAAAGTCTGTTCTTTTTTGGCAGATAAAAACTTAGTTCCTGATTTGTCGGCTATTTTTTCACGCTTGATTGATACTTTTTTATCGCGTCCCATGCTTAAGTTCAATGTATCGCTGGTTTGGTTTGGCTGAATAAAGGTTTTGCCCACATACATACCTTCAAAAATAATGTTGGCTTCGCCCTGTAATAAATTGTATTTACTGTAATCTGCAATTTCGGCAAGAAGGAAAGCTTCATTTTCTACTTTTGGAACAGCATAGAATTTATAGGTTGCCGGAAGTTTTATTTCTTTTAATGATACACTGTGAATTTTTCCATTCGATAAAATATCATAAGGAATATCAATATCAAAAGAAACATTTAACTGATTTTCAGAAACTGTCGTGTAATCAGAAATCGTAGATTCTGCCATAATAGGTGCAGCAGGATAGTTAAGTTCATCATCTGCTTTTTTATCTTTTAGCGCTCCGCGAGCACTTTGCAGCTGATTCATAACGGCTTTTTGGTTGTAACCATAATTGGCATTATTTCTTAAAAACCATGAACTCAATATAGGTGCCTGATTGTTTTGATTTGGATAACCGCTCGACAAAGTTAGTTTTACTTTTTTCCAGTCAATTCCTGTATTTTGAACTACTTGTGCTTTGTACATCATATTGATTGGTGCATTTACACTTTCAGTTCTTAAATCATAAAAAGGAGTCCAGGTAGCATCATTGGTTAAGTACGATATTTCAAGCGGAACTGGCCCGGCAACATTGCTCATAACCTGTACAATCAGTTTTCCTGAAGATGTTTTTTCTTCTTTGTTGCCGTCGATTTCAAGTTTATTGTTTAGTTTTTGAAGCGTTTCATCCAGTTTTTGCTTTTTCTCCGTCAGGTTGTTAATGTTGTTGGCAAGTTCCAGCTGTTTGTTTTTATAGTAATCAACCATTTTTATTAATTCGGTTACATTCAACCCTGAATTTGTGCCCGAAATTTGTTGGTTTTTGTCTAATAACTGAATGGTTTTGGTTTCAGAATTAATGCTGTTACTAACCTTCAGAATTTCTTTCTGAACTAAAACAATACTATCGCGCACTCTTTTTAATAAGGGAGATTTCGGATCGTTTTCGTATTCTGAAATATAATTATTGGTAAACTGAACCGAAAGAACCGTTACGTTTGCCGGAGCGCCAATTTGTATAGAGCTTTCGTTTAGGTTTGCAGCCACATTTTTAATCACAAGTTCGCTGGTGCCTAATGGTAAAGTAGTACTGGCGGTTTGAGAAATTTCGGCGGCATTAAAATATACTGTTGCAGCTTTTACTTTGGCGGTTGTAAATATGGGTTTTTGCGCAAAGGCAAAAGTGCATAGCAATAAGAATAATGCTGTTGCTTGTTTTTTGATCATTGTGTTATAGTTTAAGGTTTTTTTCTTACAAAGAATAGGTTACAAATATCTAAAAGTTAAATTGATTTAATAATACATTACCAGAATCATTTTCTTTTTGGAGTTGTCAATCCGTTTTTCAATTATGCTAAAAAACTTTTCGTTGACCATTGGACAGCCGAGACTATTGCAAATCGGATTTGTCTGCTCCTCAAACGGAACTTCCGAATATTTGTGCAGTACTATGTTTCTGTCTAATGCATTGCTGTTTGTTTTGTCTAAGCCATATAATTTATAGGCTTTTCCAAATCTTCCGGAGTACGAACTGCCAATAGCATATTTTCCTAATGAACTGCAGTTGGAGTCTTTTACGTTGCTAAATTTCAGCTTTCCGGGAATTCCTGTTTCTGAACCCGAGCCATGACCAACTAAACCTTTGTCTAATAATGTATTGTGTTTTAAATCATAAATAAAAAACCGGTTTTTTCCAGATTCAATCCTCATATCTAATAAAAAGACAACATCTGAATTGTACTTCGGAGATTTCCCCAAAAAACTCCTAATTTCAGCTGTCTTGCTTTTTAGTTTCTCTTCATAGGAATAAACCGGTTTTGAGTTTTTAATGATTTCTGACTTTTCTTCTTTATTTCTGCAGGCAAAACTCACACAAAAAACACCAAAGGAGAGCAAAATGAATAGTGTCTTTTTCATGACTTATTTTTCAACTGTATAACCTTTAACTTTTGCAAAAGCAACAATTGATGAATTGATCGTGTTGCCTAAGTCATCTTGTTTCTTGGTTTTTTTGGATTCATTATCAATATATTCCTGACGTTTTTTTGCCAATACACCAATTTCTTTCTGAATTGTTTCTCTTTCTTTTGTCTTTTCGGTTACTATTTTTTGCAATTCGGCAGTGCTTTTGTCCTGAAGCTCACTTGGTAATTCTTCTTTTTTAATTTTCGAAATAGCACCCGCATCATCTTTTACTTTATCAACCAGATCCCAGCTTTCATTTTTATAAACGGCTTTTGATTTGCTTACTGCGCGATCTGCATAATTTGCACTTGAAACCATTTTGGCATTTTGATCCTGCATGATCTGGTTTCTCTTTTTCTCAGTTCCTCGGGAACCGTAATTAATGTAAGTTTTGTTCATTCTGTCATCGCATTTTGTAATTTCCTCATCATAAGGAGTTACAATATATTGCACAGACTGGTTAGAATCGATGTTAAAGTATTTTCCTTTTCCGCGATCAGCTCCATCTTTCCAGAGTATGTTTATACCTTCGGTTTTATTCCCGCAAAAAATCGTATTCACATAAATGTCATTTTTTAAAGCATTGCTAATCGATTCTTTATAGCTAATTTTTCCCTGATTAAATTCTTCATTGCCTGCAATATAAATTAGTTTCATGTTTTTAGATTCTGATGCCCATTTTAGTTCTTTTGTTGCATCCTGAATCACGGCGCCACAATATTCGTTTCCGCCATTTGTTTTTAAGGCGAATAATTTTTCCGAAATCAAATCCAGATCTGTAGAAAGGGGAGTAACTTGTCTGATGTAATTTGATTTTTCTGATAAACCATCATTTCCATATTCATATAAAGCAATTTCGATATCTGGCGATTTGCCTTCATATTTTAAAGTCGTTAAAGTGTTAACAATATTCCATAATCTTGACTTCGCCTGATCAATCAATCCGTCCATACTGCTTGAAGTGTCCAGTAAAAGAGCAACCTGTATTTTGGTTGTAGCCGAAGCCGGTTTTTCAACTTCAGGTTTGTGTTTTTTTGGTGTTGCATTAGATGAATTACAGCCCGCAAGAGATAATGCTGCTGCAAAAAGTGCTGAGATAAAAAGATTTGATTTCATAATTACTGAGTTTTAATTGGATGATTACAGATCAAACTTAAAAAACAAAAGCAGCCATTTTTCGTACAAATGGTAAAACTGGGTTTTGACTTGGTGAAAAGTTGTTTTAGCTTCATTTGCACTTGATATCATGTTTTGTTTTAAGATTATGAAGCAAATGTATTGATCGAAAAAACGTATTTTTGACAGAATGGGTCAACAGGTCGTTTGACTTGGTGAAAACTATAGGAAAGGAATTTGAAATTAGGTTACTTTACACTTTCAAAATAAAGTATTTGTGAAACGTCATTTGTCAATTGGTTTTAGTCTGCTTTTTTTAGTGCTAATGTTTTCTCAGCGGGCAACAGCACAGGTAGCTCCTGTGCAGAAAACAGAAAATAGCAAAAAGGCCAAAATCATTAAAGCTGCTGAAGATTTATCTATTTCAATTGATGAGAATGATGAGTCGAAAATTGCTCAGAATTATGAAAGACTTGCCAATGAGTTTTTAAATAACGGCGATAATGCCAAAGCAGAAGAATATTTTAAAAGAGCATTAAACAGTTATACCAAACTAAAACGTACCGAAGATAAAACCCGTGTAGCCAGAAGTTTGGCAAAAGCACAGGAAAATCAGAAAAACTTTGGATCTGCCATTAAAAGTTATGAAATCGCAGGTTCGCTTGCAAAGGATGAAGTTCAGGAAAAAATTAATCTCAATGATGCCAACCGACTTCGAAATCAGGCAAATCCGGCAAGTCAGACCAATTATGTAGACTCGAATATTGATTTACTGAAAAAAGAAAACAAAAGCCAGGAAGTTACAGAAGCTTATGTAATGAAAGCACAAAATTCATTAGATCTAAAAGATAAAAAGGTTGCCATCGAAAGTTATAATAAAGCATTAGTGTATGCTAAAAACAAACCCGAAGATGTCATTAAAATCAAAAATGAAATTGCCAAGGTTTATGTCGAAGACGATCAGTTTGATAAAGCACTTGTTATCAATGAAAAACTACTTGCCGAAGCCAGAAAAAACAAAGATTACACTACAGAAATAAAACAACTGCAATCTCTTTCGTCGCTTTATTTTGAGAAAAAAGAACCCGAAAAAGCAATTTCGTCTTTGAAAGAAGCGTACAACTTATCGTTTCAAAAAGGAAATTCGGCAGAAGCCAAAAGAAGTTTATCCTCTTTGATAAAATATTACAAAAACAAAGGTCAGGATAAAGAAAGCATGGCACTTTATGAACAGTTTTTTGAAAACTTCGAAAAACTAATTCATTCTGATACGACTTTGATCAATGCTAAAACGTTTCAGGTTACCGAAGATAAAATTCGTCAACTCGAAAAAGAGAAAACATTAAAAGATGAATTAATTACAAAGAAAAATACATTTAATTACTTTCTTTTAGGCTCAATATTGCTGCTTTTGCTTTTGTTTATGTTCATCGTAAAAGCCTTATATGCGATTAAAACCAAGAATAAAGAAATCGCTTTACAATCGTTACGACGCGAAATGAATCCGCATTTTATCTTTAACAGTTTAAATAGTGTGAATCAGTTTATTTCGGAAAATAAAGAATTAGAAGCCAATAAATACCTCACTTCCTATTCGAATTTAATGCGGGATATGATGGAAAATTCTAATAAAGATTTTATTTCATTGGATAAAGAAGTCGAGCAGTTAAAAAAATACCTCGATTTGGAGCATTTGCGTTTTCAGGATAAATTCGACTTTGCCATTACAGTTGATGAACAGCTGGATACCGAAAGTGTTCAGGTTCCTAATATGATTATTCAGCCTCATTTAGAAAATGCGATTTGGCATGGTTTGCGTTATCTGGATCAAAAAGGATTTTTAGAACTTAAATTTCAGCTTGTAAATCAGAAAGTTGTTGTTGTTATTTCTGATAACGGAATTGGTTTAACAAAAAGCAGGGAACTTAAAACAAGCAATCAAAAAGTCCATGAATCACGCGGGCTAAATAATACCAAAGAACGAATTGGTTTGCTGAATGAATTGTATAAAAAGAATATTTCTTTTAGCATCAGAGAAAAAGAACAGCCGGAATCCGGAACAATAATTGAAATTGTTTTTCCATTAATTGATACCTTATGATGACATTTCAAAAGATAAAAAGTGTAATTGTCGAAGATGAATTGGCGGCACGTGAAGTGCTTAAAAATTATTTGAGTAAATATTGTCCGCAGGTTGAAGTTGTAGGAGAAGCACAGAATATTAAAGAAGCCGTTCCGTTGTTGCATGAAATAAAGCCGCAATTGGTTTTTCTGGATGTCGAAATGCCTTTCGGAAACGCTTTTGATGTTCTCGAAGCCTGCAAAGATTTACAGTTTGAAACCATATTTGTAACGGCTTTTTCAGAATATTCGCTAAAAGCTTTAAATCAAAGTGCTGCGTATTATTTGCTGAAGCCTATTAGTATCGAAGAACTGATTATGGCCGTAAACAAAGTGCATCATCAGATTATGAATCATGAAATCTTTAACAGAAACAAAATCATTGTTGCCAATTTTCATGAACAAAAACCTGAAAAACAACAGGTAATCCTGCCTACACTGGAAGGTTTTGAAGTGGTGAAAATGGAAGAAATTGTTCGCCTTCGTGGAAACGGAAATTTTACAGATTTATACCTGAATAACGGAAGCAAAAAAATGGTCTGCCGATTTTTAAAACACTTTTCTGAAATCTTGCCTTTGCCTTTTATACGGGTTCATAAATCGCACATCATCAATTTGAATTGCGTAAAATCATATAATAAAGGCGGAATTATTACGCTGAATGATGGAGCAGAAATTGAAGTTTCACCGACTTATAAAGAAGATTTTTTAAAGAACTTTAAATAGTTTTGTAACCGCAAAGTTCGCAAGGTTTTATGCCAGTTGCGCTAAGATTTTTTAGGTTCTAAGATAAAAGCTTTGCGATTTTTGTTAAACAAATTTTACAAATCAAATTCTTCTTCCATTGATAAAGAATCATTTTTAACCGCGGTTGAATCCGGAGCTTTTATTCTGATTAAAGAACGTGCATTACCAGAAATATAAACCGGCACTTGGCCTATTGTATCTTCAGGAGTTAAAAGGCCACGACGGAACATCAAATTCTTTAAAAATTTCTGATTTTTTATAGCGTAATCTTTCAGATTTCCCTGATCATTAAACTGATACATGAATTTTCTTGGTTTCGGAATAATAGTAGCCAGATACAAACATTCATCTACATTTAAGGCCGATGGGCTTTTCTGGAAATAGAAATGACTTGCCTCGCCAATTCCGTAAACATTTGGCCCCCATTCTATAATGTTGAAATAGACTTCCAGCATTCGTTCTTTGCTTACCACACGATTGTTTTCGAGTATATAAACTAGTAGAATTTCTTCAAGCTTACGCGAAAGTGTTTTTTCACGGGTTAAAAAGACATTCTTAATTAGCTGCATACTAATAGTACTTGCCCCTCGGGAGAATTTTTTAGTTCTGATATTCTTTAAAATAGACTGTTTGAAGGCTTCATTGATAAAACCGCGATGAGAGAAAAAAGAAGGATCTTCGGTAGTTAAAACACATTTTTTTAAATAAGGCGAGATCTGATCTAAAGGTGTATAATTTGGATTGGCATTTCCAACCAGAACCGGACGCTGCAAGACGTTTTGAATGATAGCACGATATACAAATTCGCCATTTAGTTTGTTAAGATCGGCTTCTCCGTATTTTGTAATTTTTAAATCTTCCTTGTTCAGTTTGCTGTCAAAAACTAAAGTATTTGGATTGTTTTTGTTGAATTTGAAATCGAGTTTATAATCAAAATTTCCTGTAGCTTCCATTCCCTGAAAATGGGTGAACAATCCGTCAGGCAGCGAAACAATAAAGTCCTGTGCCTGCATTTTTGGAATATGAACTTTTAAAGTATAAGTTGTGTCTTTTTCGGTATTATAAGAAACATAGGGTTTTACTTTGATTTTGTTTAATTGCATGGTTGAGGTGCTGTCTATTGATATAAAATCATTTCCCAATAAAAAACGATAATCAAAACGCGCATTTTTAATGACAACATCTTTGCTGGCAATTTTTGGGTGATTGATTTTTAAATTAACAATAGAAGTGTAACCGTCAATATGTAATTCGCTTCCGTCTTTTTCGATGTTCTGAACATTTAAACGAATCGAATCAAAACTTGCTTTTAAGTTGTAGCGTTCGTCTAAATACGGAACACGAATGGCGCCGGTATCTAAATTAAAGAAACGAATATCTGCTTTTTTATTTCTTGGATCAGCAAATCCTTTTATGTTCCAGCGCTGATCAAAATCTTTACTTTGAACATGCAGGCTGGTTTCGAGCTGTTTGTTGTCTAAAACAAGCTTATTGATAGCGACAGACGTTTTTTTACCGTTATCATCAATTCTGAAATTCAGTTTTTCCAATTTCATATCGGTTGGAACCAAATTTAGCAATTTTGAAATAATGCGATATGCAAAAGCGGCATATTTGCGTTTTTCATTTTTATCAGAATCGGTTTTGTCTTTTTTTAAGAAAGCATCAAAATTGCGTACATTTCCTTTTTTAACCAATTGTATATAACCATTATTTACTTTTAAAGTCCCAATTTGCACATTGCCAATTAATAAATTAGATAAGCTAATACTGGTTTCTATTTTTTGGATATGACAAAGTGTATCAGCATTTTTGGGTACCAGAATAACATCTGTTAGTTTAATTCCGGATAATCCGTCAAACGAAGCTGATTTTACAGAAAACGTACTATTGTATTCGGTGTCCATTTTGTTTTTTACTTTTGAGATCGCTTTTCTTAAAAGAGCATCACGAAAAAAGTAGAAACCTAAAAAAAGCACTACTAATACCAGTGCAAGTATTAAAAGTGCTTTATATATTTTTTGTTTTGGAAATTTCATAAAGTAAATTTATAACAATATTATCCAAAAAGAATACCTGCTACATCTTCAATTTTGGCTACAAGCTCAATCTTAATTCCGGTATCTTTTAATGCAATTTTGTTGTATTTAGAGACAAAGATAGTGGTAAAGCCTAATTTCTCGGCTTCCTGAATACGCTGATCCACACGGTTTACAGGACGAATTTCTCCCGAAAGTCCAACTTCGCCGGCAAAACAAAATCCTTTTGTAACCGGAATATCTTCGTTTGAAGATAAAATAGCGGCAACAACTGCTAAATCAATGGCTGGATCATCAACAGAAATTCCTCCGGTAACGTTCAAAAATACATCTTTTGCCCCTAAACGAAAACCGGCTCTTTTTTCTAAAACGGCCAAAATCATATTTAAACGTTTGGCATTATAACCCGTTGTGCTTCGTTGCGGAGTTCCATAAACTGCCGTACTAACAAGAGATTGTATTTCGATCATCAATGGTCGCATGCCTTCAAGAGTAGATGCAATTGCGGTTCCCGATAATTCTTCGTCTTTATGCGAGATTAATATTTCAGACGGATTGCTTACTTCGCGCAAGCCGCTTCCTAACATTTCATAAATTCCCAATTCGGCAGTTGAGCCAAAACGGTTTTTTAGTGAACGTAAAATTCGGTACACGTGATTTCGGTCGCCTTCAAATTGCAAAACGGTATCGACCATGTGTTCCAGTATTTTTGGTCCGGCGATGTTTCCGTCTTTCGTAATATGTCCAATTAAAATAACCGGAATATTGGTTTCTTTGGCAAATTTAATGAGCTCTGCTGTAGTTTCCCTGATCTGAGAAATACTTCCGGCTGTTGATTCGATATAATCTGTATGCAAAGTCTGGATAGAGTCAATAATGACAATTTCAGGCTGAATGGCTTCAATTTGTTTAAAGATGTTTTGCGTTTTGGTTTCTGTCAGGATATAGCAATTGTCGCTGTTTGGCGTAATCCTTTCCGCGCGCATTTTTATTTGTTTCTGACTTTCTTCTCCGGAAACATATAAGGTTTTATAAGGTAACTTTAGAGAGATCTGAAGTAAAAGTGTGCTTTTCCCAATTCCGGGTTCACCGCCCAAAAGTGTCAAAGATCCCGGAACAATTCCGCCACCCAAAACACGATTTAATTCGCCGTCAGTAGTATTCATTCGAATTTCCTGCGCCGAATCGATTTCGTTAATTTTTAATGGGCGTGGTGCTTTGCCATTTGTAGTGGGTTCGCTTTTCCAGGCAACCTTTTCTTGTTTCTGAATAATTTCTTCGGCAATAGTATTCCATTCTTTGCAGGCATTACATTGTCCCTGCCATTTGGCATATTGAGTTCCGCAGTTTTGACAAAAAAAGGAAGTTTTAACTTTTGACATTATTTACTGGTTTTTTCAAGTGTTTTCATCTGGTCGATTTTCTCGTACATCAGATCTTTGTTTAAATCTCCAATAGGCTCCATTTGCGAAGCGTTTTGATATTTTTTGGAGGCTCTCTTTGGGTCGCCCATTTTTTCGTACATCAAGCCTAACTCATATTCGCCTAACATGGCTTTTGGGTAATTTACATTTCCAATTTCGGCCATTTTACCCAATTCATCGTAGGCATTTTTTTTCAGGATAAGGGTTTCTATTATTTTGAAATCGCTTATTCTTACCGGAATCTGAACTCCCAGAACTTTAGACATTACATTGTATTTGTTTTCCAGATAATCTGCGTAACCTGTTTCAAGAACAGCAATTTTATTATTGTATTCGGCAGAATTTATAGGTTTATAAACTTCAAATATTTGATATAAAGCACTTGGAATAGCATGTAAAACCTCTGTGTAATGTGTTGTGTCTTTAAATAAATCGTATTTATAATTTACTAACGGATTATTAGCAATTTTAATATTACTGTCTAATTTTTCAATGGGTTCTTTGATTTTTTTATTATCTCCGTCTGCTGCAGATAAGTAATAAAATAAAGGCTCTGTTAATTTAGCAAATTTTTCAGGAATTCGAACTTCCATTTTATTGGCAAGTTCAGGGCTAAAAGAAATGTAAGCATTAAAAAGAGGTTTTTCTTTATATAAATAGAAATTGATAAAACTTGCCGTTACGTCATGGCCTGCAATAATTCTAAAAGGCGATGTACGGTATTTTTTTTCGATATAAGGAACGAGTTCGGCGCCAATAAATTCAAAAAAGTTTGCTCCTTTTTCAAACGGAAGTCCGCTACTTTGATCAGTTGTGGTATCATCTTCACGTTCATCATTTTTATTTTGATGAATACCAATGATAATAACTTCGGGTAAATCTCCCCAATAAGCACCGTAACTTAAAGCTCCGGAGAAAGGATCAAATAGATAATCTCCATCCAGCAGATACAAAACCGGGTATTTTTTATCAGGATTGGCCTCGTAAGATTCAGGAAGTCCGATGGTTATTCTTCGTTCTTCTCCCAGTTTTTCTGATTTAATGTTGTCGAATTTTTTCTGCGAAAAAACAGAAATTGAGATTAAAGTAATAAGTAGGTAAACTTTTTTCATGAGTTGGGGCATTTCAGTGAATTAAAAAAGTATTGAAATAGTGTAGCAATATAATACTTTATTTGCTTTTTTATTGTGGCAGGATTTTAAAAAAGCACTGAAAGTATAGAATGGATTTGTTTTAATTTAGTGCAAAACAAATCGTATTCGTTCAAAAATAATTTTGACAAATAAAAAGGAAAGTAAAATGTAAATGAAGAATTAAGTTAGCGAATTATCGTTTTCATTAGGGAAAATGATCCATGGCTTGAAGGTTTTGGCTTCTTCAAATTCCAGGGTTGCATAAGATATAATGATGATAATATCGTCTTTTTGAACTTTTCTTGCCGCAGGTCCATTCAGTGTTATATCTCCTGAATTTTTTTCTCCTTTGATTGCGTAAGTTTCAAAACGTTCGCCATTATTAATGTTTACAATAGATACTTTTTCGCCTTCAATAATATTTGAGGCTTCCAGTAATGTTTCATCTATAGTAATACTGCCAATATAATTTAAATCAGCTCCGGTTACTTTTACTCGATGAATTTTTGATTTTATAACTTGAATTTGCATGGTGCAAAGGTAAATTAATTTAATGAAATGGTATCAATCAGCCTTATAGAATTAACAAATACCGCTATAAATGCTCGGTAATTTTTGTCTTTATTTTTGTGATCTATAGGTAATAATGTCGATTCGTCAGCGATGACAAAATATTCCAGCTCGAATTTTTTATTGTCTTTGAATGAATTTTTAACAAATTCGATCGTTTCTTCCGGGCTGTTGGTCTGGAATATCTCTTTTGCTTCGGTCAGGGTTTTATAGATAATTGAAGCTTCTTTTCGTTCTTCAGGAGTTAAACGCTCATTTCTGGAACTCATCGCCAATAGATTGTCTTCTCTAAAAATAGGACAGCCTACAATATTTACAGGCAAATGGTTTTTTTCGACCATTTTTTTTACGATTTGCAATTGCTGAAAATCTTTTTCACCAAAATAAGCATTCGTAGGAGTAACGATTTCAAAGAGGCGTTTTACAATAGTTCCGACTCCGTTAAAATGTCCGGGTCTGAATTTTCCTTCCATCTGATTTTCTAATCCGTCAAAATCAAAAGATTGAGAAATAGTGTGTCCTTCATAAATATCATCTACAGAAGGTGCATACAAAATCATTTTGTCACTTAAACCTCTCATTTTCTTTACATCTTCCTCTAGTGTTCGGGGGTATTTTTCGAGATCTTCGGGATTGTTAAACTGAGTAGGGTTTACGAAAATACTTACAACTGTGTCGTCGTTTTCTTTAAGTGATCTTTGCATTAAAGCCAAATGCCCTTGGTGTAAAGCGCCCATTGTTGGTACAAATCCGATCGTTGAATTTGCAGTTTTGATAGTTTTCAAATAAGCTATCAAAGCTACTTTACCGTAGAAAATATGCATGGCGGTATTATTAAAATTTAGTGCAAACATAATATATTAGTTATAAACTGCATAAATTTTTGTAATTTTGCAACGTTTTTATTACCAAAAATTAAGTAAAATACTATTATGAAAGATAAGAGGATATTATACGTATCATCTGAAGTCGTGCCTTATTTGGCTGAAAATGAGGTTTCTTTAATGTCTTATGACGTTCCAAAAATGATTAACGATCAGGGAGGCCAGATAAGAATTTTCATGCCAAGATACGGAAATATTAACGAGAGAAGACACCAGTTACATGAAGTAATTAGACTTTCAGGAATGAATTTGGTAGTGAATGACTTAGATATGCCATTGATTATTAAAGTTGCTTCGATTCCTAAAGAAAGAATTCAGGTTTACTTTATCGATAATGATGAGTACTTTAAGCGTAAAGCAACTTTTGCTGACGAAGAGGGAGTTTTGTATCCTGATAATGATGAGAGAGCGATATTTTTTGCAAAAGGAGTTGTAGAAACGGTAAAAAAATTAAACTGGGTTCCGGATATTATCCACGTTCACGGTTGGCTAGCTGCAATGTTGCCAATTTACATGAAACATTACTATAAAAACGAAGCTTTATTTTCTGAAACTAAAATTGTGACCTCTGTTTACGGTCAATCTTTTGATGAAAATCTGGATTTGGAGATGATAAATAAAGTAAAATTTGATGGTGTTCCGCATGAATCAGTTGCTGATCTGGAAATGCCTAATTACGAAAATATCATGAAAGCTAGTGTTTTACATTCTGATGCCGTGATAATAGCGTCCGAAAATGTATCTCCAAGTTTAACAAAATTTATAGAATCTTCAGGAAAACCTTTTTTACCTTTCGCCCGGAAAGATGCATTCGCAGAAGCGTATACAAATTTCTATAAAACTATGGGTCTTTAAAAATTAACTTTATTATTAAACATGTATAATACTTCTTTTATTAAGAAAATTCTATTAGTCGCAACAGTAGTTCTTTTATATTCTTGCGATAAAGATTTTAATGCGATTGGTGATGGTTTAATTGGTGATGATCATTTTGGATTACAATCTGAAAAATATGATGTTTTAGCTTATAATCAGGAAGTAACTCCGGTTCAGTCCAACGGATTGACGCTATATGGACTGGGGATTTATGATAATCCGGTTTTTGGAAGCACTACTTCAAGTTTTGTTACTCAGGTTAGTTTGAGTGCTTATGCGCCAACTATTGGGGATTCTCCTGAAATAGAAAGTGTTGTGTTAACTGTTCCGTATTTAAGTCATGCTACTGCAACAGATCCAAAAGGTGGTAATGTGTATGCTTTAGACTCTATTTATGGAGATAAAAAAAATGGTAAAATTAAACTGAGTGTTTATGAATCAGGAGTTCAAATGCGTGGTTCTTATATTAGTGGGGGTTCACAATTTTCTCAGTTGTATTATACCAATCAGGATTCTCCGGATTCAGACGATATAAATTTTGATGCCAGTAAAATTGGAGCAAGATTAAATGACTCGAGTGATAAATCACAAAATGACGAATTTGTTTTTAGTGCAGCACAAAGAAAAGATTCAACTGTAGTTGATGCCAATGCTGCTACAAAAACCTATACTTATACTTATTCAGCGCCACAAATGCGATTGGAACTGAATAAAGCTTTCTTTAGGGATAAGATTCTTAAGGCCAGTGCTTCAAAGCTTTCTTCTCCGGATATTTTTCAGGAATACTTTAGAGGATTGTATTTTAAAGTAGAGCGATCAGGCAGTAATCCTGTAAATATGGCGTTAATAAATTTTGCTCAAACGAGTTCTGTAATCACAATAAAATATAAAGCTAAAACAGCCATTACAACAGATCCTGAAGAAACAACTGAAGAGAAGACGTTAGTGATTAATTTATCTGGTGCTGCTGCAGGTTTGCAAAAGGGTACCAGAACTTCAGATTTTGATACTGCTATAAAGAATCCAAACAAAACAACAGGAGATGACAGGCTTTATTTAAAAGGAGGCCAGGGATCGCTTGCTGTAATAGAGTTGACAGGATTTGCAGCTAAGCTGAATGAATTAAGAACTAAAAACTGGTTGGTAAATGAAGCTAATTTAGTTTTTTCGATCGATTCTGATAAAATGGCTTATAATCCTAGTGCAAATGCGGATAATTTAGCATGGGAACCAAAACGAGTTTATTTGTATGATCTGGATAATAATTTGCCAATTGCAGATTATATATCAGATGGTACTTCAAGTATAACATCTGATGCTAAAATGACCAAGGTTATTTATAATGGTATTATTAATGTAGATGCTACTACTAAAAGAGGTACAACTTATAAAATTAGGTTAACCAGTCATATTCGTAACATTATAAAAGATGCCACTGTAAAAAACGTAAGATTAGGTTTAGTTGTTACCGGAGATATAAATACTATAACTTCAAACAAGCTAAAACTTAAAAACGATATTATTACAGATGTGCCAAGAGCTTCAGTAATGAGTCCGTTAGGGACAGTATTATTTGGAGGATCTTCAAGTTCAAATATTCCTGTCGGAAAAAAATTGCAGCTTGAAGTTTACTACACGAAACCAAATTAATAAATAATATATGTGTGGAATTGTTGGATATATCGGTCATCGAGAGGCTTATCCTATTGTTATAAAAGGACTAAAGCGGCTTGAGTACAGAGGATATGATAGTGCCGGAGTCATGTTGTATGATGAGGAATCTGGTGTAAAAGTCTGTAAAACAAAAGGTAAAGTTTCTGATCTTGAAGCAAAAGCAAAAGATAATTTAATTACAAACGGAACTATAGGAATTGGGCATACGCGTTGGGCAACCCACGGAGTGCCAAATGATGTAAATTCACATCCGCATCTTTCTAATTCAGGAGATCTGGTTATTATTCATAATGGTATCATTGAGAATTATGCGCCACTTAAAGAAGAATTAATCAAAAGAGGTTATACTTTTAAATCAGATACAGATACTGAAGTTTTAGTAAATCTTATCGAAGAAGTTCAGAAGAAAGAAAGGCTTAAGTTGGGTAAGGCAGTTCAGATTGCTTTAAACCAGGTAGTAGGGGCTTATGCCATTGCTGTTTTTGATAAAAAAAATCCTAACGAAATTGTGGCTGCCAGATTAGGTAGTCCATTGGCGATTGGAGTTGGTGAAGGAGAGTATTTTATTGCTTCTGATGCTTCGCCTTTTATTGAATATACTTCAAATGCAATCTACCTTGAAGATGGTGAAATGGCAAATATTAGACTGCACAAACCTCTTAAAGTCAGAAAAATTAAAGACGACTCTTTAGTAGATCCTTATATTCAGGAACTTCAGATGAATTTGGAGCAAATTGAAAAAGGAGGTTATGATCATTTCATGCTTAAAGAGATTTATGAGCAGCCAAGTGTTATAAAAGATACCTACAGAGGAAGGCTTCATGCAAATGAAGGAATCGTTCAAATGGCTGGTGTTGAAGATAATTTAGAAAAATTCTTAAACGCTCAAAGAATCATAATCGTAGCTTGTGGTACTTCATGGCACGCAGGTTTAGTCGCAGAATATATTTTCGAAGAGTTTACCCGTATTCCGGTTGAAGTTGAATATGCTTCTGAATTTAGATACAGAAACCCAATTATAAATAAAAACGATGTTGTTATCGCAATTTCTCAATCTGGAGAAACTGCAGATACTATGGCGGCTATTAAATTGGCAAAAGAAAATGGTGCTTTTGTTTTTGGAGTTTGTAATGTAGTAGGTTCTTCTATCTCGCGAGAAAGTCATGCAGGCGCTTATACACACGCAGGACCAGAGATTGGGGTAGCTTCGACTAAAGCTTTTACAACACAAATTACTGTTTTAACCATGATCGCTTTGCGATTAGGAAAAGCAAAAGGTACTTTATCTAATCCTGATTTTCATGCCTATTTACAGGAACTGGAGTTGATTCCGGAAAGAGTAGCAGAAGCGTTAGAAACAAACGACAGAGCAAAAGAAATTGCCGCTGCTTTTAAAGATGCGCCAAATTGCTTGTACTTAGGTCGTGGATATAATTTTCCGGTAGCACTTGAAGGCGCTTTGAAGCTTAAAGAGATCTCGTATATTCATGCAGAAGGTTATCCAGCTGCTGAAATGAAACACGGGCCTATTGCTTTAATTGATGAGCACATGCCGGTAATCGTAATTGCGCCTAAGCAAGGACATTACGATAAAATTGTAAGTAATATTCAGGAAATAAAATCCAGAAGTGGAAAAATTATTGCAGTAGTTACAAAAGGTGATACACAAGTTCGTGAATTAGCTGATTATGTAATTGAAATTCCTGAAACTTCAGATGCATTATCTCCGCTTATTACAACTATACCGCTGCAATTGCTTTCATATTATATTGCTGTTATGAGAGGTTGTAATGTAGATCAGCCCCGTAACTTAGCAAAATCGGTTACTGTAGAGTAAATACTATTATTTAATTATATGTTAAAAAAGCGAGATTTAGGTCTCGCTTTTTTTTATTGTCATATTTTTTTTATGTCCCATGTATTTTTATTAAATCCTCATTTTTTTTTAATAAAATTATATGTATGCATAGTAATTATATTCTCAAGATATTAATGATTGATTTTAATTTAATAAAACTCATTAGCAAATAGTTAAAATAGATGCTAAAAAGATATTGAATATTAATTTTTTTTAACATTTTTTTATTAATATTAAAAATAGTTGTATTTTGGCTAGATAAACTAACCAAAAATTAACCTAAATGAGAGTATATTTACTAATTATGTTGTTTTTCAGCGGAATTTCCTTTGCGCAGAATACAATTACGGGTTCTGTTACCGATAGTAACAAACAATCAATTCCTGGTGCCAATGTAACAATTGTAGGAGGCTCAAGCGGTGTTTCTACTGATTTTGACGGTACATTTAAGCTCACTACATCTTCTAAGCCGCCTTTTACAATTAAAGTAACGGCAGTAGGATTCGAAACAAAAACGATTAACATTGCATCTTTAACTCAAAAAGTAGATGTAGTTTTAAAAGATGAAGAAACTAAACTGGATGAAATAGTGGTTTCGGCTTCAAGAACTCCTGAAAGAGTAATTGAGTCGCCGGTTACTATTGAAAGAATGGGAATTCAGGAAATTAGAAATACTACAGCTCCCACTTTTTATGATGGTTTAGAGAATTTAAAAGAAGTAAATTTCAATACCAGTAGTATCTCTTTCAAGTCTATTAATACACGTGGTTTTGCTACAGTTGCCAATACCCGTTTTATGCAGTTGGTTGACGGAATGGATAATTCATCACCGGCATTGAACTTTGTTTTAGGAAACTTAATTGGTATTTCGGATATCGATGTGGCTAATGTTGAGCTTTTGCCTGGTGCATCTTCTGCGCTTTACGGAGCAAATGCTTTTAACGGAATCATGTTTATGAATAGTAAAAGCCCTTTTACTAACGAAGGAATTAGTGTTTACTATAAATATGGACAAACAAGTCAAAAAGCAGCCGGAACGAACGACTATAATGATTTTGGAATTAGAGCTGCAAAAGCTTTTACAAAACATTTTGCTTTAAAAGCCAACTTCACCTATATGGAAGCAACCGAATGGATTGCTGCAGATACAAGAAGTATGACCGGTGGTTCTGTGGGTCATGCTATGAATCAAAATTATGACGGATTAAATATTTATGGTGACGAGGTTACTACTTTTATTCCAAATGTGGGGCAAGTAAGTAGAACAGGATATCGTGAACAGGATTTGACAGATAATAAAGTTAAAAACATAAAGGCAGATTTCTCTGCTCATATCAGACCTTTTGCTGATGACACAGAAGTGATTTTGCAATATAAAATAGGTTTGGGTAGTACAATTTATCAGGGAGCAAACAGGTATGCGCTGAAAGATTTTATGATGCAGCAAGGTAAAGTCGAAGTAAAAGGGAAAAACTTTTTTGCAAGATTTTATGCTACAGACGAAGATGCCGGGAATTCTTATGATATGAGGTTTGCCGCCTGGAATGTAAACAGGGCTGCAAAATCTGATCAGGAGTGGTTTACCAATTATGCTACAGCTTATCAGTTATCTGGTGCTGTGATGGGTACAAATGCAAATGAATCTGCAGCAATCGCAAGAAACTTTGCTGATTATAATATACTGCCGGCTCAAATTTCATTTATTCCAAAACCTACGGGTCAGGCCAGATTTGAGCCAGGATCAGCTCAGTTTAATAGTGCACTTGCAAAAGTGCTTTCAAATCCTGATTTAACTCAGGGAGCAAAATTTATTGATCATTCAAAATTATATCACTCTGATGTTAATTATAACTTCAGAGATATGATAAAATGGGCAGAAATTCAGGTTGGTGGATCCTGGAGAGAATATATAATGGATTCTCAAGGAACAATTTTTACAGATTATGATGGTCCGATTAGCTACAGAGAATATGGTGCTTATGGTCAATTGACTAAAAAGTTCCTTGACGAAAGATTGAAATTTACAGGATCTTTACGTTATGATAAAAGTCAGAACTTTAATGGAAACGTTTCTCCAAGAGTTTCATTTGTATATTCTGCCGGCGAATCAAAAAGGCATAACTTCAGATTGTCTTATCAAACGGGTTTCCGTAATCCAACAACGCAAGATCAGTACATTGGTTTAGATTTAGGGCCATTTGCATTAATTGGTTCTGCACCCGAAAATTTAGATCGTTTTAAGGAAACGGTAAATGTAAGTGCGGCAGGACAAGCTATAGGTCAGCCTGCAACAATAGGGATGTCTGGTCAAAATGCTTATCATAATGCTTACACTGTTGCTTCTGTTCAGGCATTTGCTGCTTCTGCAAATCCGGCAGATCTTCAGGTTGCCAATATAGGATTGGTAAAACCAGAGCAGGTACAGGCTTTTGAAGCAGGATATCGTTCAGTTGTTCAAAACGATTTATCAATAGACCTGAATGCTTATTATAATATTTATAATGACTTCATGAATACTGCAAGAGTAATCTCTCCTTATTACGGGACAGTAGGAACGGATTCTTCTAATCCTGCAGTACAACAGTCTTATCGTGCGCTAGCCTTTGGAGACAGAAGAGTGTATCAGGTTTATACAAACACAACCGCTCAGGTTTCTTCATTGGGTTTTGGAGTTGGTTTGTCTAAAAAAGTATATAAAGATTTTGAATTAGGTGTGAATTATAATTATTCTCAATTTGAATTTAATCAGGCAGATGATCCAAGTTTTGTGGCTGGATTTAATACTCCAAAACACAGAATCAAAGCTTCTCTTGGAAATGCAAAAGTGATTAAAAATTTAGGTTTCAATGTGAATGTAAGATGGAATACAGAGTATTTATGGCAATCGTCTTTTGGAGACGGAATGATTCCGGAGAATACCGTTCTTGATGCTCAGATAAATTATGCTTTCCCAAAACTAAAATCAGTTTTTAAAGTTGGAGCAACAAATCTTTTCGGATCTGATTATCTTCAGGTAATTGGAGCAGGAGCAATTGGTCAGCAATGGTTTCTTTCCTGGACAATTAATCCATAATTATAAAATTGGTTAGGTGAAAACAGGTTTCTTTCTTTTGGTTCTTGTGTAGAATAAACAATAGAAAGAAGTAATAATTTTAAAACTTAATAAGATGATAAAAAATATGAAATGGCTATTATTGGTTTCTTTAACCTTTATGGCATGTAATAACAATGAAAGCGATACACCTGCAGAGGTGCCGGTTGTTCCCGGTTCTGCGGTGTTTACAAAATATGTGGCACTTGGAGATTCTTTTGCTGCAGGTTATAGTGATAATGCTCTTTTCAAAAAAGGGCAGGAAGGATCGTATACCAATATACTGGCACAGCAATTTGTGGCAGCAGGTGGAGGAACTTTTACAACTCCGTATATGAATGATAATATTGGAGGATTACTATTAGGTGGAAATGTAATTGCAGGAACGCGTTTGTATTTTAACGGATCAGCTCCGGTTAATGTTGCCGGCAAGCCTACTACCGAAGTCACTTCGCATTTAACGGGGGCATTTGGAAATTTAGGAGTGCCGGGAGCCAAAAGCTATCATTTGATAGCGCCTGGTTACGGAAACGTTGCCGGAGTGGCAACAGGAGCGGCAAATCCTTATTTTGTCCGATTTTCAAGTTCGCCATCTACAACCGTTTTGGCTGATGCCGTATCACAATCTCCAACCTTCTTTTCTTTGTTTATTGGAGGAAATGATGTTTTGGCCTATGCTACATCAGGAGGAGTTGGAAAAGATCAAACCGGAAATATGAACCCGGCGACTTATTCTGGTAACGACATTACAGATCCAACAGTATTTAAAAACATTTATTCTGGTTTGATAACTTCTTTAACAGCAAATGGAGCTAAAGGAGTTGTTGCAAATTTACCTTACATAACAACATTGCCTTATTTTACAACTGTTCCTTATAATCCTGCTACACTTACTGCTGCATTGGCCACTCAGTTAAATGCTGGTTATGCAGTTTATAATGGCGGTTTGAAGCAAATGGTTGCTAATAAATTATTGTCACAGGATGAAGCGACCAGAAGAACAATTAATTTTACTGCGGGAGCTAATGCTGTGGTGGTTGTAGATAGTTACCTAACAGATCTTTCGGGTTTTGGACTTCCATCTTACAGGCAGGCCACCAAAGAAGATCTGGTTGTTTTATCAGCCAGAACATTTATAGGAACTACAGTTGGAGGAGATCTAACAAAAGTTAATGGACTTTCGGTACCACTGGCAGACAGCTGGGTGTTAACCAAAGATGAAATTGCTGAAGTAAAAAAAGCTACAGATGCTTATAATGCAGCGATTCAGTCAATTGCTACAGAAAAAGGACTGGCTTTTGTAGATACAAGAGCTGTAATGTCGCAATTATCAAGTGGTGGTTACAGATTTGGTAATTTTACGATGTCTTCTACTTATGTTACAGGAGGGGCTTTTTCTTTAGACGGAGTTCACCCAAGTGCAAGAGGATATGGTTTAATTGCGAATATTTTTATAGATGCAATAAATGCAAAATACGGTTCGACATTGCGTCATGTTGATTTGGCTTTATATCCAATTCAATATCCCGGAACTTTATAGTGAGCTAATTTTTTAGCAAAAAGCCACGCATTTCTAAAATGTAGTGGCTTTTTTTTATTTTGTTAAAAAATGCTGTTTTCGGTATTTAAGACCTGAGTTTTAGGAATCAAACAAAATAATGGTATTTTTTATAAAAAAAAATTGATTTTATATTTTAAAAAATTATCTTTGCGCTCTGAAAAAAGAGGTATTTTCGATAAACCTAAATAGCTATTTAATAAATACATAAGTAATGTCAAAAGTAATAGGAAAAGTTGCTCAAATCATTGGACCAGTAGTAGACGTAGTTTTCAACGGTAAAGATGTTGAACTTCCAAAAATTTATGATTCACTAGAAGTGACTAAAAAAGACGGAACTTTATTAGTTCTTGAAGTGCAATCTCACATTGGTGAAAACACTGTTCGTACCATTTCTATGGACTCAACTGATGGATTGAGTAGAGGATATGAAGTAGTTGGAACTGGAAATCCAATCCAAATGCCAATCGGTCCAGACGTATATGGAAGATTATTTAATGTTGTTGGAGATGCGATTGATGGTTTAGGAGAATTGCCAAAAACTGGTGAAAATGGTTTACCTATTCACAGACAGGCTCCTAAGTTTGAAGATTTATCAACTTCATCAGAAGTTTTATTCACAGGTATTAAAGTAATCGATTTGATCGAGCCTTATGCAAAAGGAGGTAAAATTGGATTGTTTGGTGGTGCAGGTGTTGGTAAAACAGTATTGATCCAGGAGTTGATCAACAATATCGCAAAAGGTCACGGTGGACTTTCGGTATTCGCAGGAGTAGGAGAAAGAACACGTGAAGGAAATGACTTGCTTCGTGAGATGTTAGAGTCAGGAATTATTAAATATGGTGATGATTTCATGCACTCTATGGAAAATGGAGGATGGGATTTATCTAAAGTAGATATGCCAGGAATGAGAGAGTCTAAAGCTACTTTCGTTTTCGGACAAATGAATGAGCCACCTGGAGCTCGTGCACGTGTAGCACTTTCAGGATTATCTATCGCTGAGTATTTCCGTGATGGAGCAGGAACAGATCAGGGTAAAGACGTATTGTTTTTCGTTGATAATATCTTCCGTTTTACACAAGCAGGTTCTGAGGTATCAGCACTTTTAGGACGTATGCCTTCTGCAGTAGGATACCAACCAACTTTGGCAACAGAGATGGGAGCTATGCAAGAGCGTATTACATCTACAAACAAAGGATCTATTACATCTGTACAAGCGGTTTACGTTCCTGCGGATGACTTAACTGACCCGGCGCCGGCTACAACTTTCGCCCACTTAGATGCTACAACAGTATTGTCTCGTAAAATTGCTGAGCTAGGTATTTATCCAGCGGTTGACCCGTTAGATTCTACTTCAAGAATTTTGACTCCTCAAATTTTAGGAAATGAGCACTACGACTGTGCACAAAGAGTAAAAGAAATTCTTCAAAAATACAAACAATTGCAGGATATTATTGCGATCTTAGGTATGGAAGAATTATCTGAAGAAGATAAATTATCAGTATCAAGAGCGCGTCGTGTTCAGCGTTTCTTATCTCAGCCTTTCCACGTAGCGGAACAATTTACAGGTATTCCTGGAGTTTTGGTTGACATTAAAGATACTATCAAAGGATTCAACATGATTATCGACGGTGAGTTAGATCATCTTCCTGAAGCAGCTTTCAACTTGAAAGGTTCTATTCAGGATGCTATCGAAGCTGGAGAAAAAATGTTGGCTGAAGCTTAATATAATTATGAATTATGAGTTATAAATGATGAGTTCCTACTCACTTATAACTCATAACTTATAACTCATAACTAAAAAAAAATGATTTTAGAAATAGTATCACCAGAAGCAAAATTATTTTCAGGAGAAGTAACATCAGTTACATTACCTGGAGTTGATGGAAGCTTTCAAATTTTGAATCATCATGCTCCTATTGTTTCTATTCTGGAAAAAGGAACTATTAAAATTGCAGCGTCAAGTTTCAATTTTTCTAAAGATGTAGAGAGCAAATTCACGAAAGTAAATGACCAGACTTATACATTAGAGATCACGTCAGGTACTATCGAAATGAAAGATAATAAGATAATTGTTTTAGTTGACTAAGCCAATTTTAGAATAAATGAAAAGCCAAGCAGAAATGTTGAACATGCCCCAAAAAGTTAGACACTATTTGGGGCATTTTTTATGGCAAGAAAAACAAAGTATGACTATACATTTAAATTAGAATGTGTCGAATTGGTTTTAAAGAAGCACTATTCAGATG
>Ga0194135_10000418_pt1 | contig 25178 bp, 19 predicted proteins | sample LitLau_LLRF_2013_FD_134024 | JGI IMG/M metagenome (GOLD analysis project Ga0194135, IMG submission 134024) | Freshwater sediment microbial communities in response to fracking from North America - Little Laurel Run_MetaG_LLRF_2013 (version 2) | ecosystem: Environmental > Aquatic > Freshwater >... | reverse complement strand
GGGCCTTTGAAGCCGCGGCAGTGGCCTACCTCTACGGCCTGGACGACAGCGCGGTCAAGCACATGGTCTTCCCCCGGGAGATGCTCGAATACGCCCGGCGCTTTACCCCGCCGCCGATGCCCCAATAGCTGGCGCAGCACTGACAGGCCCCGTTTACCACCTCTTCTTAAAGGTTATGCATTGCCCATGAAATCCTGGATCAAGACCCTGCTGATCACCCTGCTCGCGGCCGCCCTGTGCCTGCTGTTCACCCGCGTTGTGCTGCCCCCGCTGCTGGTGCAGCTGATACCGCCGAGCTGGGAAGGCGTCCCGTGGTTCGGGGTCAATCTGCTGCTATCGGGTTTCCTGGCCGGGCTGGTGGTGGCGCCCCTGCTGCGGAGCCGGCGTTATTACCCGGTGCCGCTGCTGCTTGTGCTGTCCGTCCTGGTGGTGGTCGGCAATTGGGCGCAGAACCGCTGCAACGACGCCCAGTTGCAGGCCATCGAACAGCTGGAAAGGCGCAGCGCGAGTCATTCGAACCTGGGGTTCTCCAATGAGGAACCCGTGCCTTCGGCGCCCGTGGACCTGAGCGCCACACCGGGCGTCTGGGCCCATGAACAAGGCTACGGATATGGCTACAGCTGCAACCGCCCGGGGGAAACCCTGGGGTTCCTGATGCCACAGTTGATGAGCTTTGGCATCAGCGTGCTGGGGCTGTTGCTGGCCCTGCTGATCGGCCCCGGCCGCCGCCGCGCCCGCTGAGGAAACCGTAGGAGCTGGCTTGCCAGCGAAGGCGTTCGCAAGCCCGGCGCAAGGCTTGAGGGGCCCTTCGCCGGCAAGCCGGCTCCTGCGGGATAGGCCGCAGACTTGCGTGGGCTCAGCGGCCGCCGCCCAGGTCGATGAAGCTGCCGGTGGTGTAGGAGGCCTTGTCCGACAGCAGCCAGAGAATGGCTTCGGCCACTTCGTCGGGACGTCCGCCGCGGCCCATGGGAATCGCCGATTCCAGTTTGCTGACCCGGTCGGCATCACCGCTCAGGGCATGAAAGTCGGTGTAGATGTAGCCCGGGCGCACCGCATTGACGCGGATGCCCTCGCCCGCCACTTCTTTGGACAGGCCGATGGTGAAGCTGTCCAGGGCGCCCTTGGACGCGGCGTAGTCGACGTATTCGCCGGGAGAACCCAGGCGCGCCGCCACCGACGACACGTTGACGATGCTGCCGCCCTGCCCGCCATGGCGCGGCGACATGCGCAGCACGGCGTGCTTGGCGCAGAGGATCGGCCCCATGACATTGGTCTTCATGATCTTCTGGATGCGGAATTCGGACATTTCATCGAGGCGGGACTGGTGCCCCACGGTCCCAGCGTTGTTGACCAGGGCGGTGACCCGGCCCAGCTCGCTGTCGACCCGCTGGAACAGGCCAATGACTTCATCTTCGATGCTGACGTCGGCCCGGACGGTGATGGCCTGGACGCCCAGGGCGCGGACCTGCTCCAGCACCTGATGCGCCGCCTGCTCGTCGGCCTGGTAATTGATGCACACCTTGAACCCCTGCTGCGCGGCCAGCAATGCCGTGGCCGCACCGATTCCCCGCCCGCCACCGGTGATGACGATGACTTTGTCCATACTGCCGACTCCCTGACTGATCATTTCAACGCCCGCCATTAAACACCCCACGGGCAGCGATGAAAACCGCAGTGACATCAAACAGCCTCTATTCCGAGACAGGACCTCGCCCCTGGCGATAACCGGCCGAGGCCGGCATCAGGCGTCGTGCCGGGCCTTTTGTTCCGCCTGGTGAATGCCCTGCATGAAGCTCTCGGGCGGTAGCGGGTGGCCCAGGTAATAGCCTTGCAGCGAGTCGCAGCCCAGCTGGGTGAGGAAGCTCTGCTGCACCCCGCTCTCCACCCCCTCGGCAACGATGCGCAGGCCCAGGGCCTGGCCCAGGGCGACGATCGCCGAGACGATGGCGGCGTCGTCGCTGTCGTGCTCCAGGTCGCGGACAAAACCACGGTCGATCTTCAGCTCGTTGGCCGGCAGGCGCTTGAGGTACATCAGGCTCGAATAGCCGGTGCCGAAGTCATCGATGGACAGGTCCACCCCCATGTCCGACAGCTGCTGCAGAACGATCATGCTGACATCGGCGTCGTTCATCGCCGTGGTCTCGGTGATTTCCAGGGTCAGGTTGTTGGCCGGCAGCTGATTGCGCTCCAGGGCCTGGGCCACGCTCTTGACCAGCCCCACATGGCAGAACTGCAAGGCCGAGAGGTTCACCGCGATGCGCCAGTCGGTGTAGCCCTGGACATACCACTGGCGCATCTGCCGGCAGGCCTCGTGCAGCACCCAGTCGCCGATGGCGATGATCAGCCCGCTCTTCTCCGCCAGTTCGATGAACTTGTCCGGCAGCAACAGGCCGTGCTGCGGATGCTCCCAGCGCAACAGCGCCTCGGCGCCCACCGGACGACCGTCGCCGGCATCGAACTTGGGCTGGTAGTACAGGCGCAACTGATTGTGTTCCAGGGCATTGCGCAGGTCCTGAAGCAACTGCAGCTGGCGCCGGGCGTTGCTGTTCATCGACGCGTCGAAAAAGCTGTAGCCGTTCTTGCCGGTGGCCTTGGCGTGATACATCGCCGCGTCGGCATTCATCAGCAGTTCCTGGGCGGTCAGGCCATTGCCGGGGTACACCGCGATGCCGATGCTGGCGGAAATCTGCAACTCGTGGTCGGCCACGCGAAACGAGCGGGACACCAGGCTCACCTGCCGCGCCGCCAGGCGCAGGGCATCATCCGGCTCGGCGAGCTGCACCAGCAGTACGAATTCGTCGCCGCCGATCCGCGCCAGGGTGTCTTCGCTGCGCAGGTCCTCGCGCAGGCGCAAGGCCACTTCCCGCAGCAACTGGTCGCCCATGTGATGGCCAAACGCGTCGTTAACCGGCTTGAAGCCATCCAGATCGATGAACATCAGCGCAAAGCAGCCACCATGGGCGGTGACCCGGTGCATGGCCTGGTCGATGCGGTCCGCCAGCAGAATGCGGTTCGGCAAACCGGTCAGGGTGTCGTGCAGCGCCAGCTGGGTCAGCTCCTTGTTGGCTTTGGTCAAGGACTGCGCCAGCACCGCGGTACGGGCTTCCAGACGCGCGTCCAGCACCGAGGTCAGCAAGGCGATGATCAGCACCGCCAGGGTGGTGATCAGCACCAGATTGTCCAGGCCCCTGCCGCTCAGGCCGTTGCCCAGGGCCCCACAGAAACTGCCGTCACTGAAACGCGCCGCGGCCATGCCGGTGTAGTGCATGCCGACGATGGCAAAGCCCATCACAATCGCCGCGCCGGCGCGGGCCAGACGCACATGGGGGGTGTTCTGGCGCAGGCGAAAGGCGATCCACAGCGCCGCCAGCGAAGCACCGAAGGCAATCAGCAACGAGGCGCTGAACAGGCTCGGGTCGTAGTCGATACCCGGCTGCATGCGCATGGCCGCCATGCCGGTGTAATGCATGCCGCTGATACCGACGCCCATGATCAAGGCGCCAAACAGCAGTTGCCCCAGCGGCAGGCGCGGCTGGCTCACCAGCCACAGGGCGAAGCCGCAGGACAGGATCGAGATCAGCAGCGACAAGGCGGTCAGCGCAACGTCGTAGCCCAGCTCGATGGGCAGCTCGAAGGCGAGCATGCCGATAAAGTGCATGGACCACACGCCAATGCCCATGGCCAGCGCGCCGCCGCACATCCACAGGTAGGCCGCGCGGCCTTTGGTGGTGGTGATGCGTCCGGTGAGATCGAGGGCGGTATAGGAAGCGAGGATCGCCACGAAAATGGAGATCACGACCAGGGCGGGGGAATAACTACCGATGAGCATGGGGCATCTCTTGGCCGTTGTGCCGATGTTTGCCCGGCGGGCAAAAGCGCAGATTGTACTGATTGCGCAGAAGAACGCATCTACAAAGTGAGCAAAAAGCCAGTAGCCAGACAGAACGTCTGGCCCGGGCCTTTGATGCCCCTACAGCCCTTGTGGGCATGGGCTTTGCGCGGTGTGGTCGAGGGCCCTCGCGCGCCCCTGCGCGAGGCCCGGATGGCGGCCTATTTCTGCTCGCCGACCTGCAGCTGGCCGTCCCAGCCGCCGCCCAGCGCGGCGATCAATTGCACGCTGGCAATCAGCCGGCTCTGCAGCAGGCTGAGGACGCTGCGTTCGTTGCTCAGGGCGGTGGTCTGGCTGGTGACCACATCCAGATAACCGATGAGTCCGGCCTTGTACTGGTTCTCGGTCAGGCGCAGGGCCTCGCGGGCCGAATCCAGGGCCTGCTGGCGCACCCCCGCCTCGTCCTCCAGGACCTTGAGCTGGATCATGTAGTTCTCCACCTCGCGAAAACCGTCGAGCACGGTCTGTCGGTACTTGGCCACGGTCTGGTCGTAGGCGGCTTCAGTGCGATCCACTTCCGCCGAGCGCTGGCCACCGTCGAACAGGGTCATGGCCAGTTTCGGCCCCACCGACCAGAAGCGGTTCGGCAGGCTGATCCAGTTGGCGTAGGTACTGCTGCTGTAGCCGCCGGCCAGGCTCAGGGTCAGGTCCGGGTAATAGGCGGCCTTGGCCACGCCGATATTGGCGTTGGCGGCCATCACCGAACGCTCCGCCGAGGCGATATCCGGACGCCGCTCCAGCAACTGCGAGGGCACAGCCAGGGGCACCTGGGGCAGCGCCGGAATCCGCGGGGTTTCTGCCAGGTTGAATTCGGCCGGCGGCACGCCCATCAGCACCGCGATGGCGTTTTCGAACTGCGCCCGCTGCCAGATCAGGTCGATCAGGTCGGCCTGGGTGCTTTTGAGCTGGGTCTGGGCCTGGGCCACCGCATCCTTGCCGGACACCCCGGCCTGATACTGGTTCTGGGTCATGGTCAGGGAGCGCTGATAGGCCGCCACCGTGGCTTCCAACAAGCGCTTCTGTTCGTCGATCACCCGCAGTTGCAGGTAGTTCTGCACCAGCTCCGACTGCTGGCTCAGGCGCATGGCCGCCAGATCGGCGAAGCTCGCCTCGGCACTGGCTTCGTTGGCTTCCAGGCCGCGGCGCAGCTTGCCCCAGACGTCCGCCTCCCAGCTCACCCCCAACTGGGTGTTGTAGGTGTCGCGAATGCCGCTGCTGGAACTGCTCAGCCCCGAACTGCTGCTGCCGGTGCCCTGGCTGGCGCGGGTCTTGCCGGCGCTGAGGTCGACACTGGGGAAGAACGCCCCGCGGGAGCTGCGCACCAGGGCCTGGGCCTGACGGTACTGGGCCTCGGACTGGGCCACGCTCTGGTTGGAACTGTTGAGGCGCTCGATCAGGCCGTTGAGCTGGGCGTCACCGTACAGCTCCCACCAGGCGCCCCGGGCCAGGGCATCGCTGGGATTGGCCTGACGCCAGCCCTCGGCCGCCTTGTACTGCACAGGCTCGGCCACTGGCGGGCGCTGGTAATCGGGCCCGATGGCGCAGGCACTGAGCAGCGCCACGCACAGGCCCAGGCTCAAGGCCCGCGAACCCCGGGCCATGGCCAGGCGCTGGGCGGACAGCAGAGTAACGGGACGGGACGATTGGTCGGTCATAGCGGCGTTTCCAGAGCGGCATCGGTACGGACCCCACGCCAGTGGTTGAACTTGTGGCGCAGGCGATCGAGGTAGAGGTAGACCACCGGGGTGGTGTAAAGGGTCAGCACCTGGCTGAAGACCAGGCCGCCAATGATGGTCAGGCCCAGGGGCTGGCGCATTTCCGAGCCCTCGGCGCCCCCCAGCAGCAAGGGCAAGGCGCCGAGAATCGCCGCCAGGGTGGTCATCAGGATCGGCCGCAGACGCTGCAGGCAGGCGCTGCGGATCGATTGCAGCGGGTCCAGGCCCTGGTGGCGCTCCAGTTGCAGCGCCAGGTCGATCATCAGGATGGCGTTCTTCTTCACCACGCCGATCAGCAGGAACAGCCCCAGCAGCGAGATCAGGCTGAACTCACCGCCCAGCACGTAGATCGAGAGCAAGGCGCCGACCCCGGCCGAGGGCAAGGTGGAGAGGATGGTCAGCGGGTGGATGTAGCTTTCATAGAGCACCCCGAGCACCAGGTACACCGCCAGCAGCGCGCCGAGAATCATGAACGGCTGGCTCTTCTGGGTGGCGGCGAAGGCGTCGGCGGTGCCGGCCATCTTGACGATCACGTCCTCGGGCATGCCCAGCTTGGCGATCGCCCGTTCGATGGCGGCGGTACCCTGCTCCACCGTCACGCCTTCGGCCATGTCGAAGGAAATGCTCTCCGAGGCGAACTGCCCCTCGTGGCTGACCCGGTCGTCTTCCAGGCTGTTTTCATAATGGGCGATGGTCGACAGCGGAATCCGCGCCCCGGTACTGGTGATGACCTGCACCTGATTCAGGGTGATCGGGTCCTGGGCGTATTTCGGGTTGACCTCCATCACCACCTGATACTGGTTGAGGCTGTCGTAGATGGTGGAGATCTGCCGCTGACTGTAGGCGTTGTTGAGCACCGCGGTGACCATGTCCATGTCCACCCCCAGGCGCTTGGCCTGGTCGCGGTCGACCACCAGGGTCACCTGCTGGGCGCCACGGCCTTCGCGGGCGTCGATGGCGGTCAGCTCGGGCAAGGCGCGCAGCGCGCTGACCACTTTCGGGTACCACTGGCGCAGCTCGCCCAGGTCACCGCTTTGCAGGATGTAGGAATACTGCGAGGTGGTCTGCTCGCGGCCGCCACCGAACTGCAGGTCCTGGTCGGCCATCAGCATCAGTTGCGCGCCGGGCACCTTGGGCATTTCCTTGCGCAGGCGCTCGATGACCTTCTGCGCCGAGATGTCGCGCTCCTTGATCGGCTTCAGGCGCACCAGCATGAAGGCGTTGTTGGTGCCGTTGTTGCCGCCGATAAAGCCGGCCACGCTTTCCACTGCGGCGTCCTTGAGCACGGCGCGGCGGAAGATCTCCATCTTCGGCTGCATCACGCTGAAGGACAGGCCGTCGTCGCCGCGCACGAAGCCGATCAACTGGCCGGTGTCCTGCTGCGGCATGAAGGTCTTGGGCACCACCACGTACAGGGCCACGTTGACGCCGATGGTCACCAGCAGGCTGAACAGGGTCAGGCGCTTGTGCCGCAGCACCCAGTCAAGGCTGGTGGCGTACTTGCCCACCATCCACTCGTTGCTGCGTCGGCTCCAGCGTTGCAGGGCGTTTTCCTGGCCCGGGACATGGGGCTTGAGCCAGCGCGCACAGAGCATCGGGGTCAGGGTCAGGGACACCACCAGGGACACCACGATGGCCGCCGCCAGGGTGATGGAGAATTCACGAAACAGGCTCTCGATGATCCCGCCCATGAACAGGATCGACAGGAACACCGCCACCAGCGACACGTTCATCGACAGCAGGGTGAAGCCCACTTCCTTGGCCCCCAGGTACGCCGCCTTCATTGGCGCGATGCCTTCGTCGATGTGCCGGGAAATGTTCTCCAGGACCACGATGGCGTCGTCCACCACCAGCCCGGTGGCGAGGATCAGCGCCATCAGCGACAGGTTGTTCAGGGAAAAGCCATAGAGGTACATGACGGCGAAAGTGCCCACCAGCGACACCGGCACCGCCAGGGTCGGGATCACCGACGCGCGGAAATTGCCGAGGAACAGGAACACCACCAGGATCACCAGGGCCACGGCGATCAGCAGGGTCATCTCCGCCTCGTGCAGGGTGGCCTTGATCACCGGCGAGCGGTCCATGGCCAGGTTGAGCTTGACGCTGGCCGGCAGCACCGCCTGCAACGCCGGCAACTGGGCCTTGATCTCGTTCACCGTCTCGATGATGTTGGCCCCGGCCTGGCGGTTGATCACCAGCAGCACCGCCGCGTCATCGTTGAAGAAGCCGCTGTTGTAGCGGTCTTCCACGCCGTCGCTGACCTTGGCCACGTCTTTCAGGCGCAGGGCCGCACCGTCCTTGTAGTGGATGATCAGCGGCTCGTAGTCACGGGCCTTTTCCAGCTGGTCGTTGGCCTGGATCTGCCACAGCCGCTGGTCATCTTCCACCGAGCCCTTGGGCCGGCGCTGGTTGGCGTTGGCGATGGCGTTGCGCACATCATCCAGGGCCACGCCGTACTGGTTGAGCAGTTGCGGCTCCAGCTCGATGCGCACCGCCGGCAAGGAGCTGCCGCCGACCTGCACCTCGCCCACGCCCTGCACCTGGGACAGGCTCTGGGACAGGATGGTCGAGGCCAGGTCGTACAACTGGCCCTTCTCCAGCACATCGGAGGTCAGCGACAGGACCATGATCGGCGCCTGGGACGGGTTGACCTTCTTGTAGGTGGGCATGCTGCGCATGCCGCTGGGCAACAGGTTGCGCGAGGCGTTGATGGCCGCCTGCACTTCCCGCGCCGCGCCGTTGATGTCCCGGTCCAGATCGAACTGCAGGATCACCCGGGTCGAGCCCTGGCTGGAGCGGCTGCTCATGGTGTTGACCCCGGCAATCGCGCCGAACGAGCGTTCCAGCGGCGTGGCCACGGTGGACGCCATGACCTCGGGGCTGGCCCCGGGCAGGCTGGCCTGGACCACGATCACCGGGAAATCCATCTGCGGCAGCGGCGCCACCGGCAGCAGGCCGAAGCTCACACCGCCCAGCAGCATGATCGCCAGCGACAGCAGCATGGTCGCCACCGGGCGCTTGATGAAAGGACCCGAAAGGTTCATGGGCGACCGCTCCAAGCTTCAAGCCTCAAGCTGCAAGAGAAAAGCGGGATCGGTGCGCACTCTTGCTTCTGCTTTGACTTGCAGCTTGCGGCTTGCAGCTTGCCGCTGCGCCGCTTCATACCCCCTCCTCCTGGAGGACTTCGTGCTTGCCGAAGCGCCGACCCAGGCGGTCGAAGTACAGGTAGATCACCGGCGTGGTGAACAGGGTCAGCACCTGGCTGACCAGCAGGCCGCCAACCATCACCAGGCCCAGGGGCTGGCGCAGCTCAGCGCCGGAACCCGTGGCCAGCATCAGCGGCACGGCACCGAACAGCGCCGCCAGGGTGGTCATCAGGATCGGCCGGAAGCGCAGCAGCGCCGCCTGATAGATCGCCTGCTCCGGGGCCATGCCCTGGTGGCGTTCGGCGTCGAGGGCGAAGTCGATCATCATGATCGCGTTCTTCTTGACGATGCCGATCAGCAGGATGATGCCGATGATGGCGATCATGCCCAGGTCGTTGCCGCTGAGGATCAGCGCCAGCAAGGCCCCCACCGCCGCCGAAGGCAGGGTGGAGAGAATGGTGATCGGGTGGATGTAGCTCTCGTAGAGCACGCCGAGCACGATGTACATGGTCACCACCGCCGCCAGGATCAGCAGCAAGGTGCTCGACAGCGAGGCCTGGAAGGCTTCCGCCGCGCCCTGGAAGCGGGTCTGCACCCCCACCGGCATGCCGATCTGCTGCTGCACCTGCTCGATGACGTTCACCGCCTTGCCCAGGGCCACGCCCGGGGCCAGGTTGAAGGACATCATCACCGCCGGGAACTGGCCGATATGGGCGATGGCCAGTTGCGCCTGACGCTCTTCGACATGGGCCAGGCTCGACAGCCGCACCTGCCCGCCGTCGGTGGTCTTGACGTGGATCTGCTCCAGGGCCTGGGGCCCGATGCGCTCGCCGGCCTGGGCCTGGAGCACCACCCGGTACTGGCTGGCCTGGGTATAGATGGTGGAAATCTGCCGCTGGCCGAAGGCGTCGTACAGGGCGTCGGTGATGTTGGACACCGAAACCCCGACCCGGGACGCGGCATCGCGGTCGATCACCAGGTACACCTGCAGCCCCTTGTCCTGCAGGTCGCTGGCCACGTCGGTGAGTTCCGGGCGCTGGGCCAGGGCTTCCACCAGGCGAGTGCTCCACAGGCTCAGCAGCTCGGCATCCGGCGACGACAGGCTGAACTGGTACTGGGTGCGGCTGACCCGGTCTTCGATGGTCAGGTCCTGCACCGGCTGCATGAACAGGCGGATGCCCAGCAGCTTGTCGACCTCGGGCTGGATCCGCGCGATCACCTGGGCCGCGCTCAGGTCGCGCTCGTTGTGGGGCTTGAGGTTGATCAGCAGGCGGCCGCTGTTGAGGGTGGCGTTGTCGCCGTCGACACCGATGTAGGACGACAGGCTCTGCACCGCCGGGTCCTGCAGGATGATCTTGGCCAGTTCCTGCTGGCGCTGGCTCATGGCGGCGAAGGACACCGACTGCGGCGCCTCGGAAATGCCCTGGATGACCCCGGTGTCCTGCACCGGGAAGAAGCCCTTGGGCACCACCAGGTACAGGAACACGGTCAGGCCCAAGGTGCCGACGGCGACCATCAGGGTCAGGAACTGGTGCTTGAGCACCCATTGCAACCTGCGCCCGTAGCTTGCGATCAGCCAGTCGATCCAGGCCCCGCTGGCGCGGTAGAAGCGCCCCTGCTCTTCAGGCTTGGGCTCACGCTTGAGCAGCCGCGCGCACATCATCGGGGTCAGGGTCAGGGACACCACCAGGGAAATCAGGATCGCCACCGCCAGGGTGATGGCGAACTCGCGAAACAGCCGCCCAACCACATCGGCCATGAACAGCAGCGGGATCAGTACCGCGATCAGCGACAGGGTCAGGGAGATCAGGGTGAAGCCGATCTGCCTGGCGCCCTTGAGCGCCGCCTGCAGCGGGCTGTCGCCCTCCTCGATAAAGCGCGCGATGTTCTCCAGCATGACGATGGCGTCGTCCACCACGAAACCGGTGGCGATGGTCAGGGCCATCAGGGTCAGGTTGTTCACCGAGAAACCGGCCAGGTACATCACGCCGAAGGTGCCGATCAGCGACAGCGGCACGGCAATCGACGGAATGAGGGTGGCGCTGGCCCGACGCAGGAAGAGGAAGGTCACCATCACCACCAGGGCAATGGCGATCAACAGTTCGTGCTGCACATCCTTGACCGAGGCGCGGATGGTCTGGGTGCGGTCGGTGAGCACGGTCACGTCCAGGCCCGCCGGCAGGTTGTCGGTGATGCTCGGCAGCAGCGCCTTGATCCGGTCCACCACCTCGATCACGTTGGCCCCGGGCTGGCGCTGGATGTTCAGCAGCACCGCCTGGTTTTCGTTGGCCCAGGCCGCCAGGCGCTCGTTCTCGGCGCCGTCGACGATCTCGGCCACGTCCTTCAGGCGCAGGGGCGCGCCATTTTTATAGGCCAGGATCAGCTCGGCGTAGTCCTTGGGCGAAGTCAGCTGGTCGTTGGCATCGAGCATCGACACCCGGGTCGGGCCGTCGAAGTTGCCCTTGGGCTGGTTGACGTTGGACGCGCCGATCAGGGTGCGCACGTCCGCCAGGTTCAGGCCGTTGGCCGCCAGGGCCTCGGGGTTGACCTTGATCCGCACCGCCTGGCGCTGGCCGCCGGCGATGCTGACCATGCCGACGCCGCTGATCTGGGCGATCTTCTGCGCCATGCGCGTGTCCACCAGGTCGTTGAGCTTGGGCAGCAGCATGGTCTTGGAGGTAATGGCCAGGGTCAGCACCGGGGTGTCCGCCGGGTTGACCTTGTTGTACACCGGCGGCGCCGGCAGGTCCTTGGGCAGCAGGTTGGTGGCAGCATTGATCGCCGCCTGCACTTGCTGCTCGGCCACGTCCATATTGATGTCGAGGCTGAAGCGCAGAGTCAGCACCGAAGCGCCACCGGAGCTGGTGGAGGCCATCTGGGTCAGGCCCGGCATCTGCCCGAACTGACGCTCAAGGGGCGCGGTGACCGCGCTGGTCATCACGTCCGGGCTGGCGCCGGGGTACAGGGTCATGACCCGGATGGTCGGGTAGTCCACCTGGGGCAAGGCCGACACCGGCAACAGGCGATAGGCGATCAGGCCGGCCAGGACAATGGCCAGCATGCTCAGGGTGGTGGCTACCGGGCGAAGGATGAACAGCCGCGAGAAATTCATGCGCCGACCTTTTGCGCCTTGCCATCAGCCGGCTTGCCATCCGCGGCCGGCGCACCGGCGGGCTTGCCCTGCAGGTGTTCGGTGGGGGTGGTGGGCACAGCCGCGCTGTCGTTGACCACTTCCACCTCGCTGCCGTCCTTGAGGCGGTCGGTGCCTTCCATCACCACCCGGTCACCGGCCTTGAGGCCGTCCTTGATCACCGTCGACTCGCCGTTGCTATCGCCCACCTTGAGCTGACGGATCTTCACCTTGTTGTCGCCATCCAGGGCGTAGACGAAGGTGCCATTGGTGCCGAACTGGATCGCCGCCGAAGGCGCCAGCACCACGTTCTTCAGGGTGTCGGCCAGCAGCCGCACATTGACGAACTGGTTGGGGAACAGGCCCTGGTCGCGGTTATCGAAGCGCGCCTTGAACTTCAGGGTGCCGGTGGTGGTGTCGATCTGGTTGTCCAGGCTCTGCAGCACGCCGCTGGCCTGCAGCTTCACATCGCCCCGGTCCCAGGCCTCCACCGGCAGCTTGGCGCCGCTGTGGTAACGCTTGAGCACGGTGTCCAGGCTGTTTTCCGGCAAGGTGAAGGCCACGCTGATCGGCTGGGTCTGGGTGATGATCACCAGCGCCGTGGTGTCATTGGCCGCCACCAGGTTGCCCACGTCCAGCTGGCGCAGGCCCACGCGCCCGGCGATCGGCGCGCGGATATTGGTGAATTCGAGGTTGAGCTTGGCGTCGTTGACCGCCGCCTGATTGGTCTTGACCGTGCCCTGGTACTGGCCCACCAGCGCCGCGGCGGTGTCCAGGGTCTGCTTGGCGATGCTGTCCTGGGCATACAGGCCGCGGTAGCGCTCAAGGTCGACCTGGGCGTTCTTCAGCTGGGCCTGGTTCTGCAGCAAGGTGCCTTCGGCCTGGAGCAAGGCGTTCTGGTAGGGACGCGGATCGATCTGCGCCAGCAGGTCGCCGGCCTTGACCATCTGCCCTTCCTCGAAATTGACCTTGACCAGCTCCCCCGCTACCCGGCTGCGCACATTGATGGTGTTCAACGCGGTCACCGTGCCCAGGGCCTTGAAGTACACCGCGAAATCTCCCTGGGTCACCGGCGCCACACGCACCGGGATCGGCCCGCTGGCACTGCCGAAGCCAGGGCGCAGGCTGCCGCTGCGTCCGGTATGCCCGGCCGCGGCCTTCGCCTGTGCAGCCTCTTTAGGGGCGCTGCCGGCGGGCCAGAACTTCCAGCACAGGCCGGCCACCAGCAGCAGGACAAACAGGCCGAACAGCCAGCGACGAGAGTTGCGGGGAGCAGAGGATTGCATGGAGTGATCAACCATTGGGCGCGTGGGAGTCTTCTTTGGGGAAGGCTGAAAGATAAGCACTAGAGCGGTTTTAGCAAAGCGCCTTTACCGGCAATTTACCTTTGACTGACGTTTTAAGGTGCGGCGCTAAGCCACTGAAGCACAAATAAAAACGGCCTGGACAGAGCCAGGCCGTGAATAATTGTAAAAGCTGTTACTTGAGCACGGCCAGGGCCGCGTCGTAGTTCGGCTCTTCGGCGATTTCCTTGACCAGCTCGCTGTGCAGCACGGTGTCGTTTTCATCCAGCACCACCACGGCGCGGGCGGTCAGGCCGGCCAGCGGGCCGTCGGCGATGGCCACGCCGTAGTTTTCGATGAACTCACGACCGCGCAGGGTCGACAGGTTCTGCACGTTTTCCAGGCCTTCGGCACCGCAGAAGCGCGCCTGGGCGAACGGCAGGTCGGCGGAGATGCACAGCACCACGGTGTTGGCCAGTTCGTTGGCCTGGGCGTTGAACTTGCGCACCGAGGTGGCGCAGGTCGGGGTGTCGACGCTTGGGAAGATGTTCAGCACTTTGCGCTTGCCGGCGAGGCTGCTCAGGGAAACGTCGGCCAGACCGGCGCCCACCAGGGTGAACGCAGGCGCTTTGGAGCCGACTTGCGGCAGTTGGCCATTAACCTGTACCGGGTTGCCTTTGAGAGTGACTTGAGCCATGAACGGAGTCCTTATTGAACAATGATGATGGAACAGCAATGGGAAATTCTTGAGAGGCCGAAGTTAAGCATGAAACGGCGCGAGCACCTATTGCCCCACGGATAAATTGTCCAACAACCAGGCCGATTGCAGGGGCGGGCTTGCCAGCCAAGACGGTTTCCAAGCTTGCATCCGGCTCACGGCCGTCTTCGCCGGCAAGCCGGCTCCTACAGGTGCGCCAGCAGCAGGTCCGCCACGGGGCCGCCGGAGGCCGGGTTCTGCCCGCTGATCACCCGCTGGTCCTCCACGGCGAACGGCGCCCAGGGCGCGGCGGCCTTCTGGTACAGGGCACCGCGCTTGAGCAGTTCGGTTTCGGTCAGGAAGGGCACGTACTGGTCAAGCTCGACCAGCTTCTCCTCCTCGTTGGAGAACCCGGTGACCTGCTTGCCAGCGATCAGCAACGAACCGTCTGCCAGCTTGATGTTGAGCAAACCCACCGCGCCATGGCAGACCGAGCTGACGTAACCGCCCTGCTCGTAGATATCCCGGCTCAGGGCCTGCAACTCGGGGTTGTCGGGAAAATCCCAAACCACGCCGTGACCACCGGCGTAATAGATGGCCACATAGTCCCGGGCCTGGACCTGCGAGGGTTTCAAGGTGGCTCCCAGGCGGCTCATGAAGGCGCTGTCCTGGTACCACTGCCAATCGGTGTCGTCGGCCATGGCCAGGCTGTGGGGGTCGATGGGCACGTAGCCGCCCTTGGGGCTGACGTAATCCACCGCGAAGCCCGCCGCCTCGACCTTCTTCACAAAATGCACCGCCTCGCCCAGCCACAGGCCGGTGGCTCGGTTCAGGTTGGGGTATTTGGCCACGCTGGTCAGGACCACCAGTATCTTCTTGCTCATGGGCATGCTCCTTGGAGTCGGAAAACAGGACACAGCAATGCAGCGACGCGATCAGCCCAGCAAGCGCAACATGTTGCGGTGCCGGGCATCGAAAATCCGCGCCATGTAGGCGTTGACCACCAACCATTCCAAAGGTGCGCCACCGATGGCCCGATAAGTCACGCGGTCGGTGTACAGGGTGCCCCCTTCGGCGGCCTCGACCCGATGTTCATGACGAAAGGCGCGCAGCGGTCCCTTGAGCATTTCATCGACAAAATGCCGCTCGCCGACCTCACGTATAACCACCGTCCATTTCGCCGGTATGACACCGAACATCCAGTGCAGGAAGCTGAACTGGCGCCCGACACTGATGCGCAGGTCATTGATATCGATGCCGCCCAAGGGCGTCACGCGCTCGGGAAATATCTTCGGAAAATTGGCCCCTTCAAGGCAGAAATCCAGGACCTGGGCCGGACTGCGGCCCGGCAGAAAAGTCGTGCGTTCCACTACAGGCATAGCTGACAGCTCCTTGCTCAACCAGCATTAATTTCATATTCGACATTACAAACAATCTGCAAGCCTATGTTTTTATTTGATTTTTATAATCAAGAAATCACTTTAACTAAACCATGTAAAAAACATGGAAATAGTTACAAATCACTTGAGCAATCATCTCCGCTTGCGGGCACGTCGCTGCGACTCGCCCTGCGCGCGTCCGGCGCAGAAGACTAGAACGCGCGCGCCCATGCCACCCGCACTGAATGGCCCAGCCTCCTCCCGCTGTTCAATAGACGGATTGGAGTCGGGGGACTTTTACCCTGGAAACCGGTAGGGTGCGCCCTTTCCTCCAGTCATGTCTGGATGTTGCCACGGGTCGCATGGAGTTCTATCGCCCAATGAGTTGCTGGACCCTACTCGGCCTGCCGGTCACCGCTGACACCCGCACCATCAAGCGCCACTACGCCAAGCTGCTGAAACAGACCCGCCCGGACGAAGATCCGCAAGGTTTCCAGCGCTTGCGCGAGGCCTATGAACAAGCCCTGGCCCACAAGGACTGGGAGCAGGACCCGCCCCTGGAAACCGATGCCGGCCACAGCCCGGCCGCCAGCGAGCCGCTGATCCGGACGCTGTCGCCGGTGCAAAGGGTGGCCATCCTGCTCAAGGAGCTGCACGTCGAGCAGCTCGACCAGCGTTATCAGCAGGCCCAGGAGCAGGACTGCGCCTATGAGTTCGAACTGGCCCTGCTGCGCCATTGCGTCGAACGCCCGACACAGGCCGACGCGGTTCTGCGCTGGGGCTTGGAGCATCTGCGCTGGATGAGCGCCTGGCAACGCCTGGACCTGCCGGAATACCTGGTGCTGGAACTGCAGCAACAGCTGTATCAACAGGTCCAGGCACCGCTGGCCGCGGCCCTGCAGGCCCGGGATGAAACCGCGTTCCTGCAGGCCTATGCCCAGCGCTCGGCGCATCCCTGGCTGCTGCACCTGCAACATCGACAATGGTTCAACCACTGGCTGGCGCAATTGCTGGCGGACAGCCCCTATTGGTCGGTGGCGATCTTCCAGGCGCTGTGCACCGGCCAGGGTTGGCGATCCGCGGCCGACAACAGCTGCCCGGACCTGTTGTGGCCGCGCCTGCTCAAACGCCATCAGGCCCCGCTGTACCTGGCCCGCCAGCAACAACTGGCGAGCGAACCGCCCATGACCCCGCAACACCGCGCCGCGCGCCTGTTGCTGGCGCCCCTGAGCTTCAGTCAGCGCCGCGCCTGGGCCCGGCAACTGGGCAGCCAGGACTGGGAGGCCTGCCACAAGCTGGCGGCGAGCCTGTCCGCCGACTACCCGGACATCGCCGCCGGCATGCCGGCCGGCAATCCCTACTTCTGGCGTGACTGGGAGCACGCCATCGACAGCTGGCCGATGCTCCTGGGCGTGGTCCTGGCCTGCCTGGTCGGCGCCGTCAGCACGTACAGCGGGCAAGACACCAGCCCCTGGGAAATGATCGGGGTGACGCTGGTCTGGTCCTTGTGCTTCTGCGCCGCGGGCGAAGGGCTGCAGCGGCTCTGGCAGCCCCTGAGCCAGCGCCTGTTGCTGTGGGACGAACGCCTCAGCCGGCGCCTGCCGTGGCGCCACGCGCCCTATCACTCCATGCAACTGATCCGCGACCTGTTGCCCGTCGCGCTGCTCGGCGGCCTGCTCGGCGCGGTGATCCACCCGGCGGCCGCCCCGGCTTATCTCGCGGTCCAGCTACTGGTCGCCCTGGGCCGCCAACGGCAGATCGACCCGCTGAGCGCCTGGCAACGCATCAACCCCTGGCCGCGCCGCCTGCTGCTGGGCACGGCGCTGATACTGCTGGTGGCCGCCCTTGCCACCTTCAAATGGTTCGACGAACGCCACACCGCCGGGCGCTATCAGGGCCTGCAGCCCTGGACCGAGCGCCTGTGCGCGCGCATGCCGGCCCAGGTCGCCGAGTGCGCGGCGCCAGCCACAAAAGCCCAGTGGTACCCCCAGGAGGCCCAGCCATGAGCCAGCGTCCTTTGCTGATTTTCGGCTGCGCGCTGATTTTCGGCTTGTTTGCCCTCCTGGGCGCCGGCGCCCCGATCGCCCGCTTCGAACTCTGGCTGGCCGGCCTGGACAGCCGCGCCAGCGCCGAGGCCGCGGCCCGAGCGCCACTGATCGACTGCGTCAACCAGTACGACGTGCCCTGGCGCCTGGGCTATTACACCTACGGCGCGCAATCGGCCTGGCGCCTGGCATTCGACGATCTGATGAACAATGCCCGGGACTTCGCCGACAGCGCGAAAACCAACATGGACGCCCTGCCCGCGCGCGAATGCGAACCGCGCATGCTCTATCGCCTGCGCCACCTGCAACCCGATGCGCCGCTGATCGGCCTGGCCGAGCGCTACATAGATGCCCTGCACCAGGCCAACCTGGCCCGTCGCGCCCATTCCAGCGCGGTGCCCGGCGCCTACATGCCGGCCGAGGAAGATCCGGCCACCGTGACCCGGCTCCAGCCCGACTTCGACCGCTACCTGCAAGCCTCCGCGGACCTGCGCGCCGCCCTGGCCAGCGCCGACATCGGCGCCCGCCGCGAACAACAGCGCTTGCTTGAGCAACGCCTGGGACAGGACATCCACTGGCACCTGCTCAACTACATGATCCAGGCGCGGCTCACGGTGGAGCAGCTCAGTCAGGGCGTGCGCGAGAAAACCCTGACCCCGCTGCAACTGGCCAAGGCCAGCGAGGATCTGCAACAGGCCTGGGAGGCCGGGCAGCCCTTGCGCAATTGGCCGCAGAACAGCCGCAGCCAGCCAGCCCATTACCTGTGGAGCCAGATCACCCGGCCGGCCCTGCACTACCAGCGGGCCTTGCGCACTTTGCATGAGGACTGGCAGGAGCAGGCCGCGCCCGAGCGCCTGAGCGAGGACTATCACGCCGTGGTGCGGGCCTACGACTCGCTGCTCAGCTACTACAACAAGCAGGCCCAGGTGGATTACTGAACGGGGCGGCCGTGCGCTGGACCGCCGCCGGATGAACCGCGGCTAGCGCGCCTTGAGCTTGGCGAACGACTGGTGAAAGTCCGCCGCCCAGCCGTCGATAACGTTTTTCACGTCCTCGGCCTTCATCACCTGGCTGTCATTCGCCAGGGGCTTGCCGGTGCCCTTGCGCACCACCTGGGCAATCACCTGGCCGCTGCCGCCATCGAGAAACACCGCCTCGGTGCCGAGGGTGGTCTGCTGGTCGCGAATCCCGGTGGCGGTGCTCACCGCTGCCGCCACCAGCGCCACGGGAATCACTTCATAGGGTTTCAGGCCTTCGGTCTTGCTGCTGACCGCAGTGATTGCCGCCCGGACCACCACCACGCCCGGACCGGGGCCCTGGGCCAGGGGCAGGCTGCGGGCCGCCTCGCGCCTGAGGGCCTGGTCGTAGTACTGATTGATCGCGTTGAGGGTGCTCTGGGGAATCTTCGTCGTGGCCTGGGGCCGAGGGTAGAACTGGGTGGGTTCGATATAGATGGCCCGATACCGGCTGACATCCAGTTTGGGATCGATCCAGCGCATCACCTCCACTCCGGAGGGCGACTTGGCCTCCTTGAGCCGGCTGTAATCCTGGAGAAACCCGGAATACTCGTCGGGCTGAGTCAGGTTGCTGGAGCAGCCGACCAGTGCCAGGGAGGCCAGGCACGCCGTGCCAATCATCAGTACAAGCTTCATGGGTAACTCCTGTAGGTGAAGCAGCCAGGAACTGGCCAGGGGGAGTTACAGGTATAGCCAAGGCCGATCGGCGAAGGCGTGTTTTTTATCGGCCACTGCCCCGGGCGACCTGGAGCGCCCTCGCGCCTTCAAGGACGTCAGCCAGGCGCGAGACTCGCAGGCCCTTTCGCCGGCAAGCCGGCTCCTGCAGGGCAAACCGCGTGGCGTAAAACCCGCAGGAGCGGGTGCTACTCAGGCCGGTGCGAGGTTCGCCGGCCCCTTGGCCGGCAAGCCGGCTCCTGCGCCAGGGCGGTCAGCGGCGGCGGAACAAGGGGCGCGGCTCGATCACCGAGCGGCCATACAGCACGCTCATGCCCGCCAACCCTTTGAGGGCATCCAGGGCGCATTTGTCTTCGCGCACGGCAAAGCTGTCGAAGCCGCATTGGCGCATATGGCTCAGTTGATCGCGCAGCACGTCGCCAATGGCGCGCAACTCGCCCATCCAGCCCAGGCGGGTACGCAACAGGTAGGCCTGGCTGTAGCCCCGGCCATCACGAAAGCTCGGGAAGTCCACGGCAATCAGCGGGATCAGCTTGAGCCAGGGCTTGAGGCTCTCCACCTCGTCATCCGGACCGATCCACACCCCGTCCCGGGCCGGGTGATGCTCGATGCGGCGCATCAGCCACAGGGCCAGGGGCAGAATCAACGGTCCCTCGGGCAGCGCCTCGTCGACTTCGCGCACCAGGCTCCAGGCATCGTCCTCCACCAACTGGGCTTCACCTTCATGCAGACGCAGCAGGTTGTTCATGCCAGCGCCTCCGCAGCCTTGGGATAGACCCGCTCCTTGAACGGCTCCAGGCCGATGCGCTGCAGGGTATCGACGAAGGGCTCGTCGCTTTCGCGGTAGCGCACGAAGGTGGCGATGATGCGCTCGATCACCTCGGGAATTTCCTCGGCGCTGAAGGACGGGCCGATCACCTTGCCCAGGGCGCTGTCCGTGCCCTTGGCGCCGCCCAGGGTGACCTGGAACCACTCGCTGCCGTTCTTGTCGACCCCGAGGATGCCGATATTGCCGATGTGGTGGTGGCCGCAGGCATTCATGCAGCCGGAAATGTTCAGGCTGATGTCCCCCAGGTCGTGGAGGTAGTCCAGGTCGTCGAAACGCTGCTGGATGGCCAGGGTAATCGGCAGCGAGCGGGCGTTGGCCAGGGCGCAGAAGTCGCCGCCCGGGCAGGCGATGATGTCGGTCAGCAGGCCGACGTTGGCGGTGCCCAGGCCGTGCTCAGAGGCCCGCTGCCACAGTTCGAACAACTGCGACTTGGGCACATCCGGGAGGACGATGTTCTGTTCATGGGCGATGCGGATCTCGCCGAAACCGAAGCGCTCGGACCAGTCGGCCACCGCTTCCATCTGCTGCCCGGTGACGTCCCCCGGCGGCGAGCTGGGCCCCGGCTTGGTCGACAGCACCACGCAGGTGTAGCCCGGCACCTTGTGCGGGTGCACATTGCGCGCCACCCAGCGGGCGAAGGCCGGCGACTCGGCCAGGTGACTGCCGTAGTCCAGGTCGGTGTCCGCCAGGCGCTCGTAGATCGGCGGCACAAAGGCGCTGGCCACCCGCTGGTACTCCTCGTCGGTGAGCTGCGCCGGACCGTCCTTGAGGTGCTGCCACTCCTCCTCCACTTCCTTGGCGAAGGCCTCGATGCCCAGGGCCTTGACCAGGATCTTGATCCGCGCCTTGTACTTGTTGTCGCGCCGGCCGTAGCGGTTGTAGACCCGCAGCACCGCCTCGACATAGGACAGCAGGTGCTGCCAGGGCAAGCCGTCGCGGATCTGCAGGCCGAGGATCGGCGTGCGCCCCAGGCCGCCACCGACGATCACCCGCAGCAGCATCTGGCCACGGCGGTCGCGGTACAGGTACAGACCGATGTCATGCATCATGATCGCCGCGCGGTCCTGCCTGGCCGAGCAGATGGCGATCTTGAACTTGCGCGGCAGGAACAGGAATTCCGGGTTGATGGTGGACCACTGCCGGAGGATCTCGGCCAGCGGGCGCGGGTCCAGGTATTCATCGGCGGCGACCCCGGCGAAGGCCTCGGTGGTGATGTTGCGCACGCAATTGCCGGAAGTCTGGATGGCGTGCATCTCGACCTCGGCCAGACGCTGCAGGATATCCGGCACCTGGGCCAGCTCGATCCAGTTGAACTGCAGGTTCTGCCGGGTGGTGAAATGGCCGTAGCCGCGGTCGAAGTCCCGGGCGATGCTGGCCAGGGTGCGCATCTGCCGGGCGCTCAGGGTGCCGTAGGGAATCGCCACCCGCAGCATGAACGCATGCTTCTGCATATAGAGGCCGTTCTGCAGGCGCAGAGGCAGGAACTCCTCCTCGCTCAGCTGGCCGCCCATGAAGCGCTCGACCTGATCGCGAAACTGTGCCACCCGCTCAAAGACCAGGGCCCGGTCATATTCGTCGTACTGATACATATCCCTACCTCATCGAAACTGGTCGTGCTCTAACGGCGCGTGCTGTGAGGGGGCGACTATGCGCGTGCGGCGCAGAACGTTACAGATTCAGGTCAAAACTAAAAAACCATATCAGCCGTGACGGCGACGCCGTGGACACGAGATAAATCTGATCCGTATTAATGCGTTTTTTCTGAGCCTGTTTTGTTTCCTCGCTGATTCCTACAGTGCACCCCGTGCCAGACCGGGTGGCCTGGCAAGACTTTGCAACCGTGGAAGCATTGACCATGAACTCAGCAACAATCGGACAGGCCTACAACTACAAGGTGGTTCGCCAATTCGTCGTCGCAACCGTGGTATGGGGCGTGATCGGCATGGCCATGGGGGTGTGGATCGCCTCGCAACTGGTATGGCCGGAGATGAACCTCGATCTGCCCTGGAGCACCTTCGGCCGCCTGCGGCCGCTGCACACCAGCCTGGTGATCTTCGGCTTTGCCGGCAGCGCCCAGTTCGCCGCCAGCTACTACGCGGTACAGCGCACCTGCCAGGTGCGGCTGTACTCCGACACCCTGGCCGCCTTCACCTTCTGGGGCTGGCAATCGGTGATCGTGATCATGCTGATCAGCCTGCCCCTGGGCTACACCACCACCAAGGAATACGCCGAGATCGAATTCGCCGGCGCGGTGTGGATGGCGGTGGTCTGGGTGGCCTACGCCATCGTCTTCTTCACCACCGTGGTGCGGCGCAAGAGCCAGCACATCTATGTCGGCAACTGGTTCTTCGGTGCCTTCATCCTGGTGATCGCCATGCTCCACGTGGTCAACCACCTGGCGATCCCGGTGGACTGGTTCAAGTCGTACCCGGTGTATTCCGGGGCCACCGACGCCATGGTCCAGTGGTGGTACGGCCACAACGCCGTAGGCTTTTTCCTGACCACGGGCTTTCTCGGGATGATGTACTACTTCGTGCCCAAGCAAGTCGGACGCCCGGTGTACTCCTATCGCCTGTCCATCGTGCACTTCTGGGCGCTGATCACCCTGTACATCTGGGCCGGTCCGCACCACCTGCACTACACCGCGCTGCCGGACTGGGCCCAGTCGCTGGGCATGGCCATGTCGCTGATTCTCCTGGCCCCGAGCTGGGGCGGCATGATCAACGGCATGATGACCCTCTCCGGGGCCTGGCATAAGCTGCGCACCGACCCGATCCTGCGCTTTCTGGTGCTGTCCCTGGCGTTCTACGGCATGTCGACCTTCGAAGGCCCGATGATGGCGATCAAGACCGTCAACGCCCTGTCCCACTACACCGACTGGACCATCGGCCACGTGCACGCCGGGGCCCTGGGCTGGGTGGCGATGATCACCTTCGGCGCGATCTACCACATGGTGCCCAAGGTCTTCGGCCGCGAGCAGATGTACAGCGTGCCGCTGATCAACCTGCACTTCTGGCTCGCCACCATCGGCACCGTGCTGTACATCGCCTCGATGTGGGTCAACGGCATCACCCAGGGCCTGATGTGGCGCGCGGTCAACGAAGACGGCACCCTCACCTACTCCTTCGTCGAGGCCCTGGTGGCCAGTCATCCGGGGTTCGTGGTGCGTTTTGCCGGTGGCGTGTTCTTCCTCAGCGGCATGCTGCTGATGGCCTACAACACCTGGCGCACCGTGCGCGTGGCCGATGAAAAACTGGCCCTGAGCGACGCGCAGATCGCCTGAGCCAAACCTTGCCCGCCGGTCCCAGTGACCGGCGCTTTTTTCAGGGAGCCGGATGACCGATGGATATTCTGTTCAACCTGCTGGGGGTGGCGTTTCTCTACCTCTGCATCGAGTACTGCCTGCGCCACCAGAGCGCCAAGAGCCTGGACGACGCCAGCCTGATCCCCTTCGCCGACGACCCCGAGGTGGCCCGCCGGGTCGAGCTGGCCACGGGCAAGAAGGTCAACGCCGTGGCCCCGGAGGAAGCCAAGCCGGGCTGGATCAACCTGGACATGTAGGCGCCAGTCACCCAGCGCTATCGGGGGTGGAAGCGTTGGCGGTAGGCCCGCGGGGTCATGCCAACAGCCTTGCGCAAGGCGCTGCCCAGGTGCGACTGATGGGCGAAACCGCAATCCTGGGCAACTGCCGCCAACGGCAGGTCGTCACGCTCCAGCAGGCGACGGGCCGCCTGCAGCCGCACCTCGGTGATCCAGGCATGGGGCGTCAGGCCCACCGCACGGCGAAAATCGCGCAGCAGGCGCAACTCGTTATGGCCATAGGTCACTGCCAGTTGCGCCAGCGACAGGGGCTGTGCGTACTGATCGGCGATTTGCTGCAACACCAGGCCCATTCGCGGCAACGAGACGCCTGTGCTTGCCTCCGCCTGGGGCAGGCCGATAAAAGCCAGGGCGCCTTGCTCCAGGGCCAGTTCATCGCGCACCGGCGCCAACAGCAGACGGCGCATCTCACACCCCAGGGCCAGGGCCCGGGCATGCCCGGCACATTGCAAGCGGCGCGAACCGGCAATCAAGGGCGCCTCGCCCTGCCAGCGCGCCAGCAGGTATTCACCACCACGGGCCGATTCGGAAAACACCTCGACGCCCTGGGGCGTCAGGGCCAGGGTGCCGGGCCAGGTGTCGAAATCCTCACGCCGGTCGGAATCGATGGCATGCACCCCGCGCTGGCGCTCCAGGGCGACCCCCAAAGTCTGCCACTGCACCGGATCACGGGCGCTGTAGGCCGCGGCCGGCAGCAGTTGCAGCAGCAAGCGACCGTCCAGCAGGCGATGTTCGAGCACCTGGGGCATGTGAAATTTCCTGATAGATCGCCACCGGTGGCGGCGTGAAACTGAGGCTTACCCAACAGCACCACAGAGGAGATGCCCATGCGCACCATCGGCCTGATTGGCGGCATGAGCTGGGAATCCAGCGCCGAATACTATCGCCTGATCAATCAGCAGGTTCGCGATCAATTGGGGCCGCTGCGCTCGGCGCGGTTGCTAATGTACAGCGTCGACTTCGGGCCTGTCGAACAGGCCCAGCACGCCGGGCGCTGGGATGAAGCGGCGCGGATTCTGATAGACGCCGCCCAGCGATTGCAGGACGGCGGCGCCGAGTGCCTGGTGCTCTGTACCAACACCATGCACAAGGTGGCCGGGCAGATTCAGGCGGCCACTGCCGTGCCCTTCCTGCATATTGCCGACCCCACGGCCCGGGCCGCTCTGGCGGCCGGCACCCTGAACGTCGGACTGTTGGGCACCGCCTTCACCATGGAGCAGGAGTTCCTCAAGAGCCGCCTGAGCCAACAAGGACTGAATGTGCTGGTGCCCGATGCGCAGGAGCGCCAGGCGGTGCACCGGATCATCTACGAGGAATTGTGCGTGGGGATCATCAGCGACGCGTCGCGCCGGGTGTACCAGCAGGTGATCGAATCACTCAGGGCCCGTGGTGCCCAGGCCATCATCCTCGGCTGCACGGAAATCGGCCTGCTGCTCAAGCCAGAGCACAGCCCCCTGCCCCTGCTCGACACCACCGAACTGCATGCCCGGGCGGCGGTGGATTTCGCTTTGCGGGAGTGAACGTCAAGGCCCGTGAGGCCTTGCTTGGCGATCGCCTGTCGGACCTCGGGCGGCCTGAAGATCCCTGCGTCTCCTACGGAGCCGATCGCAGCCTGCGGCAGCGGCTACACAAACCTGGCTCGGCACTGACCTGTAGCCGCTGCCGCAGGCTGCGAACGGCTCCGTAGGAGACGCAGGGATCTTGAGGCCGCCCGAGGCTCGGCAGGCGATCGCCAAGCAAGGCCCTGCGGGCCTTTTCGCAGCCTCGCCAAGGC
>Ga0194135_10000417_pt1 | contig 25189 bp, 19 predicted proteins | sample LitLau_LLRF_2013_FD_134024 | JGI IMG/M metagenome (GOLD analysis project Ga0194135, IMG submission 134024) | Freshwater sediment microbial communities in response to fracking from North America - Little Laurel Run_MetaG_LLRF_2013 (version 2) | ecosystem: Environmental > Aquatic > Freshwater >... | reverse complement strand
TGAAGATACTATGCATGTGTATGTTGAAGCAGTGGAGGGCGGAGGAGGACGGACGGAGGAGGACGGACGGAGGACGGGAGCATTCACATAAATAGCTGTGCTAATCGCCCAACTCTTAATAAGGAAATGACCTACACTTAAAAAAACTTGGGGAGCAAGTTCAAAGCAAACACGTAAAGCAAAATTATCAAAGGGACTTCCGGCTGATTCAACATGAATTAAAAGGATTTCATACCATTAAATTAGATAGCGTAGCGTTAGGGAGATGGTAAGCGTACATTTCGATCTGATCTGCTGTAGGATGCAATCCTGCTTGCTTCAGTATATCTGGAGATCCAGCCAGCAACCGATCTAAAGTTGGTAAGTCTTCTGATTTAAAAGTAGTCACATATCCTTTTTCGAATTGAGTGCCGTATCTGCCAGCTCGTCCGGCTATTTGTAAAGCTTGGGAAGTTGATATTGTGTCCACTTCTCTTTCACCCTTTTCATTCATGGTTGGTTTGACTAAAGAGTAGAATATGACTCGTTTGATACTCAAGTTGAGACCCATTCCTATGGCATCTGTAGCTACAAGAACTTTACAGGGATTCTCGGGATCATTAAATTTCTGAGCCTGGGCCAGCTTCGTTCCTGGAGGGAGACCTCCATAGATAACAGCCACTTCTCTACCCCTGCTTTCGATATGTCTGGATACAGAATAGATATCGTTCTTGCTAAAACAAACTATACAGTCCCCATCTTTAACATTGTCTAAGGACTCAAGGGCTCGTCTTTCAATGTCTAAATCAGTCAGTCTCTTGTACTTGTACACTTCCACTTCTTCTCCAGTAGTAACCATAATACTTCTGACTAGGTCGACAGCAGCCAGCTCTCCACACAGATGAACTTCATCTCCCATAACACCCAATAAAGCTCTTGTCCACGCCCATCCCCTTTGCGGATCTCGCAACATCTGAATTTCATCTATAATTGCAACTTCATACGGCGTGTTGACCGACGTCATCTCAACGGTGCATGCAACATGACTAGAAGCTATTTTATCTAGATTTCCAAACCTTCTTTCTTCTCCTGTTACTAGATCACAAGGTGTACCTTGATCGTTGGCTTTCTGGAATACTTCAGAAGCAAGTAGCTTCAGAGGTCCGCAATACACTCCTGACTGAGACGATAGGAACTTCTTTAACGCATGATAAGTCTTGCCACTATTAGTAGGACCAGCATGGTAGACGATCTTCCGGATGACACTTCTAGCTTCAGGGTACCAATTGGCTGGAGACCTCAAATCACTAATTTTTCTCAGATCGTCCATACATTCCAAATGAGGAAATATTTGCCTCGCATGCTTCATAAAATAAGTAAAAAGATCATCTATGTGACCTGCCCCGGCAATTATATCACTAAACACTATGTGCAGATCAACAGGAAGACTTTCACTTTCCAAGCAGTACTTTCTAAAGCTTATGAATGCTTGGTGGAAAAGATAATCTGAAAAATACAAAACAGCAACTTTAAACTTTCAATTCAAATCTTTCACTATTTATCTCACACTTAATCGACATTAACTCACTGTCAAGACCATTTTCCAAACTAAGTAGTTTGATTTCACTTCTCCTGAAAAACTTATTAAGGACCTTAAGTAGGTCTTGTTTCTTCAGCTGCCCAGTAAGTTCTGCGCCCACATCAAGTCTCTCTGATTCCAACTTCACAGGCACAGGTATAAATAACTGGGACACATCCTTCACTAATCCACTTACTCCTGACGCATTCAAATTACCCTTGCCCCTACCGAGTGTCCCTGCACCGTTCTGTCGACCAGTGTTCCTTTTAGTAGAACTGTTATTTCTTAAGTAATTTCCATTGTTCTTTTTGTCAGAAGAATAAGATGAGCATGACCTCTCAAAATTTTGAAACCTCAAGATTATTCCGACTTGCTTAGGTGATGTCCGTGAATACAGATTCGCCATCGTTGGTAACCTTTTGGAGACATTCATTGTAGCACACAATCTCGCCTGAGATTTGGAATAAACTATTCACCCCCTATAAATAAAATAAGCATACAATTACTTCATTATTTTAAGATGACGCAACGAATTTCAGATGCTAAAAATTCACTCACGTATAATAAATGCAATTCAATCACTGGGATTCAGTACACACAGAATCAGTCATCTTCCTACTCCCAGAACCTCCACAGTCCACAGTCGTCAAAGCCCCAAGCAACGTGGAAACTTCCGGTACTGCATTCCTCTTGAATAATGGTCAGAGTCAGCGGCGTCGAAGTGATCGAAGATATTGAGTCAGTTCAGTTGACCGGAGAAGCACATGTAAAGTCTCTGGACAAATTCAAATTAGAATTTAGCGCTACTTTGACAACGACAAAACGGGGTAACTGGAGAAGCGAATGAGCAACGACTGAACGCGGGTTTACAAGTTCACACAACCACAACAGAAGAAGAGGCAGACGACGAGCAGGGCCGATAGACGATGTACTGTCGTTTTTGTAGAGCTTTATAATTTATAATATTGTAATAATAATAAGGAACGGGGCTGTGTTTTTGTACAGCGTCTGTCTACGTCGTCCCGTACGTTATGTACGATTCGAAATTCACAATTTTTGTCGTAACAAAAGTCTCCGAGGTGTCGTCGTCTTCTGAGTAGAGGGTGAGCGGTAGGCGAAGGGGCTTCCGCAATTTATTTTATGCAGAGCGACTTGTTGCGTAGAAGGTAATTGGCTTTTAATTTCAATCCTATTCCTGTTGAATTGTAAGTACATTGTATTTCTGAAGTCTAAACAAAGAGGATTTGTGCGTGTGTGTAATTACTGTGTATGCTTTGTAGTAAAATTATCTGATTCTTATTGTTAATATTTCGGTAGATAAGACCAGAGATTCGAGAAGAATGGCGGAGCAACGGGAACGGAATTCCCGAAAGGAAGACAAATCCAGAAATGAGCAACCAAGTAGTTATAGACGAAGAGATGTATCACCGTCTTTGTCCCAAATGTCATCGAATGTTTCAGGATTGGAGTGGGACCATTCTGCAGATGTTCACTTAAACCCAAGAACAAGCACTCACTTGGAAGAAATTGAAAGTATAGTGTCAGACTCACCGGAAAGTAGAGTAGCGGAAGCTGTAAAGAAACCTTTGATTAGCAGTGGTGCTAAAATAGATGACAGTCAAAATTTCATGTCCCAATCCCATCAAGCCAGTTCCCTCGCGCACTGGTTGGATAGTGGAAAAATAGAAGAGCCTGGAAGGAAATTGCGTCGTAGCAGTAGTCCTAACTTACGGAGAACTTCAAGTAGTACATTTCAACAACGTCTTGCTCTCTCGGAATGGCTGGAAAGCGGAAAAGTAGAATCTACTCCTGATACTCCCTTGAATCGGAGCAGTAGTTGTAACATAGAACTTGAAAATATAATGTCTCAAACCCATCAAGCTGATGCACTCACGTACTGGCTGGAGAGTGGAAAAATAGAATCTACAAAGAATCGGAAGAAGCCCTTGAGTCGTAGCAATAGTGCTAATATGCTTGATATTCCAAATAATATGTCCCAATCTTTTCAAACCGAAGCTTTCAAGTACTGGCTGAATACTGGAAAAATAGAATCCACGGAGAATCGGAATAAACCCGTGAATCGTAGTAATAGTGTTAACCAGCCTGAAATTCCAAATAATATGCCCCAATCGTTTGAAGCTGATGCTCTCAAGTACTGGCTGGATAGTGGCAAAATAGAATCCACAGAGAACCGGAATAAGCCCGTGAATCGTAGCAATAGTGCTAACACGCCTGAAATTCCAAATAATATGCCCCAATCGTTTGAAGCCGAAGCTCTCAAGTACTGGATGGATAGTGGCAAAATAGAATCCACGGAGAATCGGAATAAGCCCGTGAATCGTAGCAATAGTGTTAACCAGCCTGAAATTCCAAATAATATGTCCCAATCGTTTGAAGCCGAAGCTCTCAAGTACTGGATGGAAAGTGGAAAAATAGAATCTACAGAGAATCGGAAGAAGCCCGTGAATCGTAGCGGTAATGCTAATATGCCTGAAATTCCGAATAATATGTCCCAATCTTTTGAAGCTGATGCTCTCAAGCACTGGCTGGAAAGTGGTAAGCTAGAATCCGCAGAAGATCGGAATAAGCCCGTGAATCGTAGCAACAGTGCTAACATGCCTGAAATTCCAAATAATATGTCCCAATCGTTTGAAGCCGATGCTCTCACTTACTGGCTGGAAAGTGGAAGAATTGAATCCGGAAAGAAACAGAAGAAGCCCATGAATCGTAGCAGTAGTACTAATATGCTGAGAACTGCAAGTACTACTTCTGAACAAGGTATTGTTCTCTCGCAATGGACGGATAGAACGGATTTCGAATTTACAGACATTCCCTTGAATCGTAGCATTAGTGGGAACTCTCTGGGGATTGAAAATCAAAATCTTGAATTTACAAACTCGGAGGAAAGTGGAAAAACCCCTTTGGATAGTAATTTGTTCAAAGCTACAAGTACTGTATCCGAACAAGGCAGTTCTGTTTCACAGCGACTGAAGAATCGAAAAATAGAATCTGTGAAGAAATCCTCGAGGCAGAGCAGCAATGCTAACATGCTGAGAACCGCAAGTATTACATCGGAACAAGGCATTGGTCTCTCTCGAGGAACGGAAAGCGGAAAAATAGAATCGGTAGATAGTCCCTTCAATCGTGGAATAATGCTGGAAACGGAAAGTATTACATCAGAACATTGTAGCTCTGGTAGCTCTCTTTCACATTGGTTGGAAAGTGGAAAGATAGACTCTGGAGATATTCCGGTGAATCGTAGCAGTAGTGCTAACATGCTGGACAGTGAAAGTTTTATTTCCGAACACGGTAGTTCTCTTTCGGAATGGCTTGAAAGTGGAAAAACAAAATCTGAAATTCAGTATGAACTGAAAAAGCGAAAAGGTAAGAGTATTAGTTTTTTATCTTAGAACTTATTGATTATGTTGTGCTGTTACTTATAAGTTGGTTATGAAATTTCAGCTCGAGAATCTTCGGACACTGATGCTTCCTCTTTAATTATGCTTCAGCTACAGGCAGATACATTTAAGCGAGATTACAAAAAACTTGTCAAGTATCTCAAAAACCGTGGAGTACAGACTGACTTCCGAGCCGTGCCACCTAAAATGGTAAATAAAGGTGTTGGTGTGCAGAAATGGAGTGACGAAGAAATGAGGAATCGTGATGGTCTCAGGAGACAACGTAAAATGGTAAACAAAGGCATAGGAATTCAGAGATGGAGTGATGAAGAGAACGTTGGGAGGCATCATGATGGTCACCAAGCGAAGCATAGAATGTTAAATAAGACTGTGGGTGTTCAGATAGACAATGATGAAGAAAACGTTGTTAAAACCCGGGATGGTCAGAAAATGGAGCATAGAATGACAAGGAGGACTGTGGGAGTTCAAATAGGCAATGATGAAGAAAACACTGTGAAGCAACATGATAGTCACAAAACTCATCATAAACTGGCAAGTAAAGGCACAGATGTTCAGAAATTACGTGTTGCAGAAATTATTGTGAAGAATCGCGATGGTCATAATACGCATAATAGAATGTTAACTAAGGCAGTGGGTGTTCAGAAATGCAGGGATGAAGAAACTATTGTGAAAGCCCGTGATGATTCTCACAAAACGCAGCGTAGAATGGTTAATGAGGCTATAGATGTTCAGAAATGGAGCGATGAAGACTGCACTCGGAAGAATCGGGATGCTAGAAACATAAAGAGTTCCGTGGCTTTTTTTATCCCAGCAAAGGTTGAAAATGATAGTGACAGATCATCTGAATTATCTATTTATCGCCGCAAACGAGGTGCAAAATTAAAGCCACGACAGCCACCCATAGTAGAAGTGTATGAAGAACAGGAGGCTCCGACTTCGTATTCTTGGAGCGATGTCAGTGATACCACTTCAACAAAAGGAGAGAAAAATGATTGGACTCGACAACCGTCAAGAAATCGCCGTGTAGATCTAAACGAAGTGGACGTTGCAGAAAAATACTACTCTGACGACTCCCGTTTTGTGGATGAGCTAAACCAGATGAATTTGACGGTAAAAAATTATATTAAATAGTAGATAGTTGATGATCTTGTCTACATGCATGAACATTTGAATGTCCTACTTTAGAAAGCATTAGCCACCAAAATGCCGTCATTTATTTCTAAATCCAAACAAAGACAAGAAAATATCCGGAATAGGCACCGAATTAATTTAAAAAATGCTGCAATTAAGAGGGCAAAGGTAGAAAAAGCAATTGAAGCCATGAAAATGAACAAAGGTACGAGTTCAGATGCCAGCTACAAACCAGAAATTCCGGAGCCGAATCCCTTTGTGATAAAGTCTAGTAAGTCATCATCTTAAATCTTTAACTTTAACCCAACGCTTTAACACGTACAATCTTTTATTGTCAAGTGTATGAATTTTTCTATTTGAAACATGTGTTTGTATGGTACAGATAATCGACGAAGTATGACCAAGGAAATCAAACAGCAAACCCAGAAAATATATGTCAACTTACCTGAAGTCGTACAGAAAAAGCAAGATGAAAAGAAATCTAAAGACAGAGAAGTTAACCGTACCATGAAAGATATTTATTCAGCGGTTTGTCAAAATTACCAAATATTATTTGCTATCGACTAATTTACTGGAACTAAAAACTAACTTATTTTTGTTTCAGAGGCTACGAGAGAGAGCTGGTCGCGGGGAACTGAACATCAGCATGTCACAGTCTTTGGTATCTGTTAACAATTTGGGTGCGTACATAAAAAGTTCATCCAATCGCCATAAACAAGGGTAAAAGATGTTCCGAAATTTTGAGACCGAAAGTACAAAGATTCAATTTCATAAAGCGCTTATATTATGAATGTGCCTTATAAAATCTCCTTTTTCGAGATGCAGAAAGCCAGTATTTTCAGAGTGCAGTGCACATTACTTACCATGTCACTTAGTCACGCCATTAAAATAAGTATGCTGTCATGTACTGCACATTCAACGTGGGGTACCGAAATCGGGTACCGTGTAAATTAAGACCAAATTTAATTATTGTGAATAATTATATTTATTGCTCATAAGTGCACGAAAATAACCACGTATTGTTGAACATAATAATTTGTTATGGCTATTACGCTACTATAAACTAAATTAAACGATTATTGTAATGCATACACACCTCTACTTTAACCTATTTTTTTGGTTCGTAAGCATGAAGAAGTAATCGCCAGAGCTTTACTTGTCCGTCGAATGACCTCCTACTGCATTTTGTACTTTTGTCAGGAGTCTTAGGCTGAGATTGAAGACGAGATTCCCTACGATTCAATATTAGAAGTTATTGTTAATAAGAATTATTGATTATATGCAAATGAATCTACTTAAATAAATAAAGACATACTTTGGCACTTGTTCTAAATAAGCTGCGTATTCCGGAGTGTTTTTTCCGTAATCAATCTGCTTCTGTCGGCGAGCTAAAGTAACGGGATCAGTTTCGAAGTTCCCAATTTTGCAGTTATTCATGCATTCTTCTTTTTTTCCATTCCTTCTACGCTCTTCAATTTTACTGTAACACAGACCCATCTTCTTATTATTGAACCCTGTTGATACTGTCGAGCGATTTTGTGAATTGAATTTGAAACACTCCAATCCCAAAACTATCGACGACAGTTGAGCTAACGATGGTGGTACATCTTGACATCTTTGGTTATTTGATTGCACGTTCCTCGCTCTGTCTTCGGTCCAAGAATAACGCGGCCTTTCCTCTGCCATCGTTATCTACCCGTAATATATAGTATTTCAGTACAGCCGTTCAAAAACAATATTATATTATGAATTTCAAAAATTCGGAAATTATAATAGTTGTAAACTTACTTTTTGTACCTCCTTCAGCTATACAGGTGGTACCTTCAGTAAAAACCCCAGGCAGCTATGGCCTCTTCTGCCCAACTAGAAAATTTTAATCAAAGAACAACAGCCTTTTCAACCTTCAAGACTTGTATATACGACATCCACAGTTTTAAATACAAATGAGAACAGCGCACCATAAGCCTTAGGGATAGGTAACCAACTTCCGGGTCCTTCAAGACGCTATTAAAAAGGATCTTCCGAAGTGAAACTGGCACTCGATCTTTCGCCAGATCTGCATACATGAGTAATATACCAAAAGTTGTAAATACAATCAATAATATTATAGTCTCATTCTTCGTGATCAAGCATCCATGCTACAATAATGATAATGAAGCTCCCAGTCCCTATTTTGCTTATCAGTAGTAAATCAGCTTATTTTAATCACAGAAAGAAATAATACACTCCTCCAGTCAACGGGGCCATATTATCATCATCACCAGTAGTCAGTTTGACAGCTTGACGCCTGTGAGGTTTCTTGCAAAGAGAGAGGGACAGAAGAGGGGTCCCCACAATTCCTTTGTTTGTCTCCCGTTGCCCCGACCCGTATTCATGGGCACGCGCCAAATTCAAATTAAATTTGTCCAGACTTGCATGTGAGCTCCGACGTCGGTCAACGACTGATCGTGAATCAGTCCGTCGTCATCATCATCACCGTCTCTGACTCTGTCCACTGATGAATTGCTCTACTCCGCACTTGTTATTACTATGGCTGTAGTAGTGTGATCATCGCCATCATTCGAGAACCTTGAGGCAGCATCGTAGTATTTGAAATCTCATTTAACATCTCACGTTTTCAGAGATACTCGTTAGTCCCGTAGATTGCGTGTTATCATTAGATACCATGCATGTCACCAAATGTTTGCAGACGATGGCATCACTTTACTCGCGGCCATCGGCGAGTAATCAGATCGGATTGTTCTTTCGAAGGCAACCTTTTGAGAGAACCTGCTCATCATTCTCATCAGATAAGAAGGGCAGTAATAATAACAACAACAATGATAACACGGTTCCACCTACTCTTCCTCCGGAAGACGTCATTCCGAAACGAAGTAAACGATCTTTGATTTCCACTGAAAGGAACTTCATAACTCCAGTGAGGGCTATGTCGGACTTTCTATTGAAGACTAGTGATCTGACGGGGTTAAGAAAAACCATGCGTCGGTCCCCACATGCTGATGAGCCTCCAATTAATGTGTATTGGCGTAGAGATGTCGAGCAAAGGTAAATTAATCTTGCTACCATTTCAATATAAAATCTATTTAATATTCGAAATAATTAAATTGAAATTGTGTTTGTAATTAGGGCTAAAGAAATCTGGGGATCTTGGGATGAGTTGGCTAAGGAAAAGCGGCGAAGGGGAATTGAGAGTCAGGAATATTTGGATGGTAATTTTTATGGAAAAACAATTTGTAATTGTGTTATTTTTTCTTTGCGACAACTGCTAGCTACAGGAGTGTTCTATGTGTTTCAGCTCTGAGCAATATCAAACGGATACTCAAAAAGTATCAACGAGAGTACAAAGCGGAGGAGGCCTACAGTGCAGCGAGTCCTATGAATACATTGCTTCAAGGCTCTGGAAGAATTGTTCTAACGGCTGTTACCATGTTCGTTATAAAATTTTAACTTGTATGTTACTTTTGCCAGTATTTGAATCAATACGGTTTTTATCCATACAGAAATGGGACTAACTTTGTGATCAAGCTTCTTGCATGGTCAATGACTGGCTCACACAGTTTGTTCGCAGAGGCTATTCATTCCTTAGCTGATACTATAAACCAATTAATTTTGGCCTATGGAATTCATAAGTCGTCACAGAAAGCCAATGTTGAGCATCCTTACGGGTATGCTAATATGCGCCACGTGGCATCGCTTATATCTGGAGTAGGTATTTTCTGCGTTGGAGCTGGGCTCTCGTTCTACCATGGAATCACTGGACTGATCGGCATGGAACCTATTGAGTCGCTGTATTGGGTAAGCATTGCTACACATTTTGACCAAATAGACAACATTATTAGAGTTTATTTTTGTTGGTTTGAATGTTTGTCCCATGCATTTTTTCTTGTAATATCTTTAATAACCTTATGCACTGCTACTGAATTGGAACTGCACTTAATCTATAACTGCATTGGTTGATGGTAATTTATCATCGTTAACAGTCGGGGTACACGTCGGGCGTCGCACTAGTAAGTTTTTCCGCACAAATATCGGGAGGAAGGAATCGTGTGGACCAAAATACAAGACCTGTTGTATTGATGAGAAATGTTACTTTTGCTTGCAACTAGTCCTTTAGTTCTTTCACTAAATTAACAGGTCTTGATATTTGGGATATTTTGTATTTCTATTTCCTTGCTTTAATTTATTATGCATGTCTATGCCTTTTACAGTGCCATCATTAAAATTTACCTATTTTTTGTATTTGCAGGCGTTCTACATATTGGCTGGATCGTTTGTTTCGGAAGGAGCAACTTTGTTTCTTGCTGTAAATTCTGTTCGCAAGAGGGCTAAAGCATTAGACATGTCTTTTAAAGACTACAGTATGGACATAGATAGATAATGGTTATTCAATACTTCACTGGTGGGTATTAGACTACTAATAAGCGTTGTTTTTCTTTTCAGTACTCCGAGGAAGAGATCCATCGTTGAATGTTGTGATACTGGAGGACACAGCTGCTGTAGCTGGAGTTGCAGTAGCTTCAATTTGCATGGGACTGACGATGTTGACTGGTTCGCCGATTGCTGACGCGGTTGGCTCGATGATAATAGGAGGTCTTCTCGGTAAAACTCATGAACGTGTGATTTTTAGCATTTGAAACTCGTGATGTGTAATCGATGCCATTTTACGTGTAGGAGGGGTTGCCTCTTTCATAATTTACTCAAACAGCGCGGCATTGGTGGGACGATCTATCCCTCGGGATAATTTAGATGCCATTAACACTGAGCTAGAGCAAGATGTTATGATTCGAGCAATTCATGATGTCAAAGGAATTGATATGGGGAACATGCTAGTACGGTATAAAGCAGAGGTAGATTTCGATGGACGAGAACTAACTCGAGCGTACTTAGAGAAAGTAGACGTGAAGCTTCTTTTAGAGGTACAGAAATAGCGAAAATTGTCTTCCCAAGATTATTAAATTACTTTATGACTTAATTATTACTTAATTTTTATGATAATCGTAGGAGGTAAAAGCAGTAAAAACGCAAGAAGATCTCGAGACTTTTCTTCTCAAGCACGGGGAATGTATTGTGGATACCTTGGGGGCAGAAATTGACCGCATCGAAACAAGACTTAAACAGAGTCACCCAGAAATAAGACATTGCGACTTGGAAATTTTGTAATCGTATCTAGCTTTAATTGAACTATTGCTGACTAACTATGTGAACTCAAAAATAGAACACAGGTAAATATCGAATTTCAATTGCCCCAAATATCTCGAAAAAACATCAGGACTCTGAAAATGCCGTACATGTTTAAATCAAATACACTCATAGTTTCATGTGAAAAACCATTTTCAGATGTATCGATGTATGCATATAACTTCACATAGTTTAAGAAATTATTTATAAATGTCTGAATCTTTAGGTCCGAAACTTCGCTAATCGCATATTGTACTTCTTGTAGGTCCTTTAGTCAAGTGAAGTTCTTTTAACTTTTAAGGACATTTCTGTGCTCTTCAATAATATTGATATGGTGCTGAGTGCTTAATGTGCTTCATAATTTCGTATTATCTGTTCAACAAATCTGTGTATAATTTGTGACACAGTGAATACAGAATTCAAGAATTCCTAGAAGCCATTAAACTAACAATTTAGTCGTTATATGCGTCAGTTTTTTCAATAGTTGACTAGTTCAGTGATACGATGTTAGTGTGAATTCGTGATGGGGTTAATTTTTACATATGAACTGTTTTATTACTGTCAAGTCCATCTCAGTATTTTGTTATAATATGATTATTATCGTAGCGAATTCTTGTATGCTAAATATATTTACAGAAAATAAAACCCCGCTACTTGTGCGATAGCGGTATATATTATAATTACATACCGTAATTCAACTGTCTTGATTTTACTAAAATTATGCAACGCAATCACGCCAAGTATAAAATGCACAAAAATATTGAGATGCTAATAGAAAGCATAGGTTTTTAATTTCAACAGTCTGCAAGCACGATTCAAAAGCCGACAATTCGACTGTCCCTGAGAACAGGGGCAGTGATAATTCCGTAATAATGTAAGTATTCTGCTTTCTGCTCTCTAAAATGAATTAGCCTTGTTGCTTCACACCATATTTTCCATGAAATCTTCTTGAGAAAAACGAACGCATCTGAAACGATTTGATGCAGTCAGTATTTCGCAACATTAAGCATAAAAATAAAACTAGTTATAAAATAGTTAAGTATAATATCGCGAAGTATTGATCTTACTTGCATAAATCAGGCACCCAAACCATTGGAAAAGAACAAACTTGGGGTTTACAAGTGCATTTGCAGGTGGTGTCATCCCAAAACATTTCTGTAATTTTTGACTTCTCATAACAATTCTCCCTCTCTTCATGATTATCGCAAGAGCAGAAACAATGGTGTGCATGAAACGTCTAATAATAATTATTAGATGATTAAGTCAATCAATTAGTGTTGAATTTATATGCCTCACTAATGTACATCATGCACTAGCAGTACCTGCTGTTCCGTACAATGACTGGCTTCTATTGCACATCCACAATGGCAGTCGATATGTTTATCTACTTCGTAATTGATGCACGTTCGCTCGCGAGTAGTCTGGTCAACTTGGAATACCTGGAATAAATTAATTGTACTTATTCGTCTGAGGTTTTTTCAAAATCCACCAAACCTACTGGTATTCTCATCTTCTCCACAGTCTTCGGCTTGCAGATCTTCGCACCAGGACAGTGACCATCACATCTGGGCACCAAAGCCACACTAGGAAGCAACTTCAATCAGAGAAAATTTGAAATTAATTTAATATTTAGATGTGAGATGTGAATATTTCATAATAGACTACCTCAAAGTTAGGTCCAGGAGGCTTAAGCTTGACAATTTTTAAGATAGGGCTTTTGCATCCAAGCCGTTTTACTGAATCAAATATACTCTTTTTCTTCTCATCATGACATATTTCTTGAATACAAAGAAATGTTTTAAAGTTAATATTGATTTAAAGATTATTGGTGTATGTATTGGTACATAAAGATTTATACCATCGATATCTCCACTTCCTTCCCCAGAAAGAGCTTTTTTTGTTTCTATGCACTGAAATTCTTCATGAGGATTCCTATGAGGACTCTTATGTTCATTTGCCTGATTTCAAATATCATCCATGAAGCTTCAGAATGATAGTATAAAAATGCATTAATTTCGTACCCGTGTTAATCTCCTTATCTGGCTGTCAGGTGAGTAATTATTCAATGAATCTTCATACTCTTGGATTTCTTGGGGACTACCATCATACTTCACGTGGAATGATTCTATCAAAGAACTTTTTGTAAGGCACAGCAATACCAGTCCTGATATTAACCAGAACTCTACGCAAATTCTTTGGAACTCCATATCAGTAAGGAATAGCTACTAAATATCACTCTGCGGATTATGTCCGCTTTATTAAATAACCCTCGAATTTGATACTGAATAGAAATTAACTTCAAATCAATTCATTCATGTTTAAGTGAAATCTATTCTGGCTCATTGACTCATAATTAATGTGTCAAAAGTAGAAGTGTGCTTTAGTTTAAGTTTAGACATGCATTTATATATTTCAATATTTCCAGAGCTAATTAGTGGATAAATGGCTTATTAAGTTTTGTGTGAGTCAAGAACGTCATATTCTTAGTAACATGAAGGATATATCTAGAAATACTAGGAAAGATTTCTCCGATTGTCCGATTCGTCATTGATTGCTTTCCAAAAGTTTGACAGGATGTGGAAATTCATGCGGTGAGAATGTTGGAATCGGTTGAATTGTAATGTCAATTAAATATTACACAGCTTTCTTACCCAAGCTAAATTGAGACTACTAATAAAAAACTCAATATAATTTTTTGCATTACATCGAAGATAATATCGAGGTTCGTACAGTGTATTATGCATTCGTCATTTTTCAGAGTTAACAGGTTGGGCGATTGAAAAATTAATCGAGTGAAGACCATACTCATCACTTCACCTAATTAAATGCTGTAAACCACATTTTTGACGTAATGAGATTTTTTGAGCAAAGTAGGTTGTAAATTCGTCAACAAAAACGGCAGGGTATTCACAGACTCACCCCTTAGTATTACAAAGTCGATACAGCGTTAATAATAAAAAATGCCTAGAGGTGACAACTTGTGACCTTGTGTGAGGTGTGTGACCAAAAGTTGAACTTATACACTAATAGTCAGTTTGAATGTCGCCTGGACTTCTCTGGAAATCACTAAAATTTCCTATTGCCTAAAAGCCTATTGCTACTTTTAATTCATTTGTTACAGGGGAATTTGCCAATTTTAGTATTTGTTTTGTGGTGACCTCGTGGTTGTCTCTTATTTAGAGTGTATATTCCGTTATTTATGATGATGAACTGTACTCATACGGGATTCCAATAAGTGGGGTAAATCTTTGAATTGGATCGTTATTGTGTGCGTCTGCAAAGTATTGCAAAGAGCATTTTGGCAAGTCGGGAGCCATTTTTGTCATTCTTGAGAAATACAAGGAATCATCTATCATCAATTTTTCAACTTCTAAATCTAATGATTTAATGATTTGAAATTTAATTTAATGAGCTAAATATCCATTAGAGAAGTTCATAGCATTCTAAAAACTCCCCAAAAATCTGGTATTCTAACAAATAAGAAGTCTGAACACTACTCAATAGAATTATTATCGTTAGTTCTGATGATAGTTTACCAGGATGATAAAATGATACTAAAAGTGGCTATATAGACGGCACGTGCGGACACACCAATACATTCTTCCTGAAAATGAATCACAAGAATTTTTCCAAATGAGAATTAAACACAGTAAAACTTTATATTTATTTCGTAAATAATTATTAAAATACACAAACAGTCTTATTGTTAAAGCATTACACAATATGAGAACGTAGAACACTTCGTCAAGAGATTCATATCAAACAATAGTAATTATGTTCGAAAAACAGCTTCGATTAGGAGCATTTTCGAGCTTCGGGACTACAATCTACAGCCAATATATGATATACATCGTTTCAATTTGTCTATTCCATCTTTATAAATAGATACAAAAATATTGTACAGTTACTAAATTGTCGTTTGAACTAGAAAAGACATACATTTTTAGAAATTATACAAAGAAAGTATATAGATTTGCGTTTCGTATAATCATGAGCTATCGACAGTTACATCAGTTGAAAAATATCAAGACAGATTAATGTCATATATGTATATATATATTATAAATAAATAGTAAGTACCCTTTATTATTTCTATTTTAAATACCAAAATATCAATGTAGTAACCATTTTGCGAAATCACAAATCTCACACCACTTCCTTCTTGTCGTCAGATTCCTAAGAGTTAAAGGAAGTCTGGAAGATTATTATCATATTATACATAACTCTCTCGACTAAGACCTTCCTCCGTTATTATCTATGCACTTCTATCTATCCGCGACTAGAATCGCCGTTTTAATTGATCTTTTCAAAATAGAAGAAATAGGTACAATTGTCAGGTCTCCCATTGTTATCTGAACTCTTCACATGCACATGCTCAGGAATATCATTCACTTAATTAGTTTTTAACCTAATTACAATTACCTTATCTTCTAGTGTGGGACACAGACAGCTCTAAAATTAGGTTTACTCTTGTCAGTCAGAATGATGTGTACTCTTGCAAGCTCAATAAATATGCCGTTTGAAATAGACACGTATACAACTATATAACGTTAAATACTCGAAGGTGTAAAGAAGAATTAACAAGATACATGAGATAAAATCTTCTTGATCCAATTTACGTGTAGTATAATGAAGAGACAGCACATTGAAAACAATACACCTATGAGTAGTTGTAGTAGGTTCGGGTTCTATTCTAAGATAAGCTCATTACATAAAAAAGTTAAGTAGATAAGGCTCATAGTAATATGTTTGTGGAGAAAGAAATTAAACATTTGCAACAGGGTGAGCCTTGTTGTGGTACTTAGAAGATAAAAGTGTGATGAATGAGGCAGTGCTGGTGACAGACTCTCTGTGTTGCAGCCACCGTCTCGAATACGAATTCATCCAAACAGTGAGACAGTTGACGAAAGTTCCCATGGACCTTTCCATGCGAACGACGCTTTCACTTGATCCATCATCGCTTGGAATCTCCACTCGTCTCATTCCCAAATGGCATTCTCCTCGTTGCTCACATGGAAGGCAAATCAGATCGCGAGGAGACTCGTCTGCTTCCACCGAGTCGATTCGAATGGAAATGCTGGAATGCTTAGTTTCAGATGAGGACTCGGGCAATTGTACCGCTGTCGGAGAGTCCCCAGATGAAATGACTATTTGTGGCACATCTCGTTCGACCCCAAGTCTATTTGTACTGGTGAGTTGTGTGCCATTGGCCTCTGAAGCAGACTTGTTGACATTTGTGGAAGTGACACGGCAGACTCCCTCGGGAATCGCAATGGTTTGTCTGATGCATGGACTTCCTCCGCAAGTACTGCTACTGCTAAGTCTTCCATTATTGAGATGTGAAGATGACGTTGCACAAGAAGCAGCAGAGGCGTTTCGTTGATCTTGTCTTCCACAGATAGAGAAGGTGTCGCATATTACCCTCAATATCTCTAACCTCAATCGTTTGTATCGGTAGGCGTAGAATACAGAGGCGAGCAAGGGATGGAGGCTGGCGAATAATAAGGGATACACGCTGTTCCATTTGGACATTTCATTGGACAACACGGGGGACAGCCTTTTTCCCAACGATAAGAGCGATTGCAATTGAGTCTCCTCATCTTCATTAGTCTCATGAGGATTTAATGAGACTCGAGATCCAGACACGGCCTGTTCAAAGAAGAAAAGTTATATATTAGACTTGCTTGAACACATTCGTCTTTCTTTCATCTAAAATTATTTACACGTGTGGTCATGTCTTCATTAGCGAGGGTATGAATGTAGCACAACGCTTTGTGGATAGGTCATTTACCGAGCATGAGGTCTCTTTTATTTGACACACGTATCATTGAATCAAAACTGCCTTCTGGGGTGCATAAAGTTATTCATAAGGGAGTAATCAAGAAGCCAAACACAGGGATGCGTGAAAAATCAGACATTTCATAGCCGACTGTCGACTTTGTGACCAAAATTTTAATAGGAGGACGTATTACGTACAGGCATTCATAGGTATACGTATACCACAGGATCTGAAAGTCGGAAGAATCTCACTACATGTGATACATCCCATAGGAATCCACCCGGAAGTTAGTTTGAGATTAGTTTTTAAAAGGTACGAAACTCTTTCAGCTCATAGGGAAGAGAATGTAACGATGTAGAAATGCAGTGACAGAAAGGAGAGAAACTCCCAAAACTTGTAAAAATGCAAGGCGTGTTTGCACATTGCATCGCTTTGAACAAGTCTTTACATGTCTCAATCTCTCAATGTGTCAACAAAACTAATTTGGGTGACTTTCTGAGTACACACTTTTACGCTCACTGAGAAATTACAGCCCGTATGGTGCTGAGCTGGAATTCAGTCAGTAGGAAACGATCTGTTTACCAACATGTAAATACAATTTGGAGACATATGAACTGACAAATGAGAGAAAGCAACAGTTGAGATTCATTAGACAGAAAGGGAGATCAAGTGAAATACATCTGTTAACAACATATTCATTTGAGAAGGACACTCTCGAAAATATTAATCCAATTTTTCTCTTCTCAGAATGAGTAAAAGGGAACGGGAGAAATAACTTCTAGGAATATTATAATATTCGTGTATATGTCTCACCATGATAGTCTTGATGGCATTGCTTGCTCTCACAATATAGTAAGGGGTCCAACACAAGACGGAGACAACTACAGCAAACACGGCTACTCGCAAAGCTCGGTCAAGTCGAGGAGGTCTGAAGCGATCCATTAATCTGAATCTCACAAAGATTGGGTCGAATCTACTTGTCTTCCCTTTAAATTCAGCGGAGGAGTCTGTCGAATAAAACAAAATTTAGGTCACATCTTATCTCTCTCTGCAATAAATATCGGCAGATTATTTTATGATCCATATCCAACTACTATCTTATAAGATTGACATTTACCAAAAGGATTAAGCTGACTTGGATTGCCAGGAAGGAAGTATGGCTTGTATCGTTGAGTCATTCGAATCTTTTGCCTTCGAGCTTCCAAGAAGATTCTCACGTAAATGTAACTCATAAGAATTACTGGGAGTAGGAAAACCAAGAAGATGTGAATGAGGTTGAATATCGCCCAGATTAATTGTTCTGTGTGTTTCATGCTCATTTCAGAGCTGCTTAGACCTTCATCGGTCGATCTAAACGAAGAATCCTCATCATACTCGAAGGGATTGTGTCCATCATCCGAATTCCTTGAAGAATGAAAAGCATCTTCCAACTTGTTGTGACTTTCGGTGAACGTTTGATTTATTAATGAAGACTGAAGAATTCTACCACCAACTGTTGTTGTTTTTGGTAGTCTCAAGTTGCAGGCTGGAAACTGAAATTGAGATGGGTCGAATGCTGAGATAAGGAACGAAGCTGCAACGAGACAATCAAAACAATTTCATATCAGTACATTATTTATTTACTGAATCTTGTAAATATTAGAGAAACTTAATTTCTTAATGTCGCCAAGAAGCCATAAACAACTCACCCAAAGAGATCAGACCGCCGGATGCAGACACGAACGAGATACTTGGAGTTGTTAGGAGCTTGTGATAGTGAAGTGGAGTCACAACTGCTAAATATCTTTCTAAAGCAATTTCCAATGCTGCGATAACTGAGGCTGTCGCTACCCCTGAAATAAGACCTTTGTTTATCGTACAACTCCATTTCCAATAAAACGTCTGGAGCAATCCGTCAGAAGGAGAATGCGAATAAGGTTTCACTGAGTCGAATGTTGTGTTAAAATAATTTAACGGGGCTCCTGGAATCGATTCTTCAGCGTGGGAATAAATGTTTGACGAGCCGTTATGTTCATTCACCAATGATGAATAGTGAATGAAACTGATCAGAATACTGGGAAGTAGCAAGGTTAACGCTACAATGTCTGCGACGAGTAGATTCAACAGAAACCTGTGGAGACAACAAAAGAAGAATACATTTTTTGTTGAATGTCTTCACAGAACCTTCAAATTGCTGCTCTCGGTTAAAGAAATCTTTGCTTACTTGTCAGTGATGCTTCTAATGTGTTTTGATTTTGTGTAGACAATCAGTACAGGAAGGTTGGCTATGACTCCGGCGACAATGAGGAAGATTACTGCGACACTTTCTCCGTGAAGGCTTTCTCCGCTGCTATACCATTCCATTTTTAATGAAGCCTTCGATATTGTTTCGCTTCTCTATGGCTAAGAAGTTCTCGAAGCTGCGAATTTGATTCCTGCAATTCGAATAATTAAGAGCTCTGTATAAGCCAAAATTAGGACTCCTTATTCAAAATTCTCCAAAAGGCAAATGACAAGACAGACAAGCTTGTAAGCACACATGAAGAAGGTAATAGCATTCAACTAATAATAATGACTGAGGTGAAGAAAACAGCGAAGCCTCCCACTTACATGTTTCATATCAATTTCAAATCATCCCCATACAATAAATGCTTTATTTCTAGCCTAATGAACACATGAGCTATACGATGCCACTTTTTGGATGGAATCAATATGCCTGCCATGCTTCCATAAATAACAATCAAAATATGTATCAAGTTTCACTTTGGCAAAAGGTGTGTGATACATCGGTTCATGTTATGGTTGAGCAGTTGGACTTTCGTACAGAGTGTTCTAGTCATGTAGCGTCAGCGTCAGAGGCTAGAAATTGTTTGTTATTATAACTCTATTGTTTTACGATCTTCTATTATAATTGTGTGTCCGTGCGTCCAGACTTGATGTCAGATTGTTGGGCTTTGGAGTTGTGCGCTTGCAATTGAACCCTATAAATTTATTAGCGATTAGCTGTCCAAACGCAAAAGGAGCATTGAAATACGAATCTAATGATATGCACTCCATCATTCATTCAACTATTTCAACTTGCGTATATTTACTGGTCACGTAGAAGAAACTTGTTTGCAAAATTACACTAAGGTATATATTCATAGTAGGTTTTCAATGAATGCGTTTTTCCCGATTGACGATAACCATAAGCCTAAATAATACTAAATATCTTGTCATAGTCACCTTGAGGCACTTGTGAAGCAGCGCAGTAATTGTTTTATTGAAATATGTTAGCAACAACATCATTGTCGTACATAGAGCTCCTTATTAGCATATTATTATTACACTGTTATCCTGTTATACTCTAGTTTGTTGAATACAGAACGAATGTCTGTATTCTTCGTCAGTATCACACTGAATTACAACCTAGTTGTTAAATGCACTTTTAGCTTTTGACTTGCAAAAGTCTGTAAGTTAATAAGGCTATGGTCTGTAAAATCCAGTGAGCACGAGTTCAGCTGGAAATCACCGGAATACCATGTACTTCTTTTTAGCCGATTACAAAATTAACAATATATAATAAAACATTTCACAACTCTATTAATATAGCTATTACCATGTCTCAAGGATAAACTAGATTGAATTGGACGGGAAAATCTCCAAATCTTCACTAGAGTACAAAATCAACTGTCACAAATCTGACAGCCATACTTAATTCAGTTAAATTACAATTTAAAATATTCTCGTTTCATAAAAGATGAGAGTGTTCTTTGACATCGAACCGTGTGTGTGATGGCCTGCCTACAGGCAGTCTGAACGGCATCTGATTCTTTTCTGTTGCGATTACGAAACGGCATTTATATGTACTTCCTTTTAACGAGAAATGAACACGTTTCCAACCTGCTAGAAGGAACCACATTGTACAATTATGCATGTGATTTAAATTTTTATACTTTGTAATAGTCCGCTAATACTCATGTGTGTCAATTTATCCACATGGATGAATGCTTAAATCCTAATCTGCATTGCATAGATTTGCTCGAATGTCAACCTTATATCATCTGACTCATCTAACTTTTCGATTAAGCAAGAAGTTTTATTTATATCAAGTCAAGAAATCAAATTTTATTAGGATTTAAGGAAGTTCTCGTTAGAATTTATAAGGCATGAGACAAACAATTGTGTTCTAATCTATGTATATTCTTTTCCTTCATGACTTCTACGAATATTTGGAGTTGTCAATATACAATGAAGATAAGTTTTAACTAAAATTAAAATATATCCCTGTCACCTAAATAAAAACAAGTCTTCATGGTGGGTATAATGTGTGCCTCGTGATATCTCGCTGGTAGATCCCTGCAAAAAACTGAGTATCAAAAACTTAAGATCAGATTTCCTGTCAGACAGAAGAGAAGAGGGGCAATATATTATTTACTCAATCTGGTTCTGGTCGCTAAAATCTCCTCTGGTATTCCAGATATCCAGATATCATTATTATTCGATGAATGGAGTACATTTGTCTAAGCGCGTGTTCATTATGGAGTTCATTTATAAACACCATCAATGGAATATGTTCTCACACTCCATAACATACAACATAGTTAATTGACTATGCACACACTTCCGGACAAGTTCCCCAGGTTTCTTCATTCATTACCAAATGCAAGTGGGCGATGAAAGCTGAGAGATAAATAGGAATTGGAATAAGCCACTTCCTCTTCGTCTTGCTTCCTATTTGTTGACGTAGATCCGTCGATGTCTGTATTTATGTTTCAAAGCCTTTAAGCCTTCCGTTTTTTTCGTATTTGGTTTGTCGTTATTTATCTACAACTAGCACCGTTGACCGTACATGCATCTCATTAGTATTTTAAACAAACTTTGCCATTAAACTTCTGGGAATTAGTAAAACTCTTGCGGATGCTGCTTTGTGCTCTTCACCCATGATACTCATGAAGCTGGTAAATTATGCAAATAATATACAACATACTTCCGTATCTGAATAAAACTCGGAACGAGTACAGTTGAAAATTGAATCCGGAGTGTTACGTAATAATGACTACAGGATTGACACTTTCATTGCAATGATATCTTTCAAAGAAACCAAGTTACGTTGATGAGACACTGCTTAAGTCATAAATATATTTGTAGAAATGCGTAATGTATCTTCATACGGAAATGTGGTTAGACTGTACTTAACCTTAATAATATTGATTACATGGCAATGCCATTCTCCGAAGGTAATATATTTGTGGAGTAATTAAGCCAACTTCTTCTGGACACATATGATATGTTCCGATTTCGTGTAGCTCATCATCATATATCACATCAGATTTGTATATTGTATATACTCAAGCTACATATGTGTAATACTAGTTCCCTTGCATATAACCACTTGGAATCAGTCTCCACTGGATTTTTGAGACTAAAATAGAGCAAATATCATTGTAGACATTGCCAGAGGAGTGATTCACAGATTTAGGCATTGCAATAATCTTTTCTTTCATACATTAGGGTGCATATGTGTCACTTATCTAATAAGCAGATGTCTATCCCATTTCATTTCAAAGTCTTTTATCGATAAAGCCAATTCAATTTGCTTGTTCACAAATCTATTGTCATATAAATATATTAGTCGTGAAGAGCATTTTAGTGTTTTCCTAATGTAATAAAACATTCAAGCTCTGCATGCAAATTAATGATATTATATAAAAAGTAGACAGGAAGAGTAGCCAAGAAGAAGCATTTCCTTTAACTTGTGCTATGTTTAATAAAAAACGTGTAAACTGAATGAAGATGGGGTAAAATGATACAAGTTCTGACATGCAGAAGATATGAGCTAAACAGTTCAATTTCTGTATTAGATCATATTTGAATTGCTAAAGTTACACCAGAATATGATAAGATAGTTGCGGAATATATTTGCTTCACCTTTTTGCTCACTGGTAGGGAAATATCGCATGTATGAGACTGTGTATTGCATAAAAGAAGCAATAAACCATCACTTGAAGAACTGGACAAATGTCCACACACCATGGTTAAATTTAAAACGAATTCGTCGTCCATCCTTTAATTTGCTAAACATATTGGTGAGATCATTCAGAATATCAACCCCCGCAGTTTCACGGAGTACCCAGCCTGTTTGATTTCATTTTTGTTTGGTTTATCTATCACCAGAATATAAATACATATCGGATTCATTCTTAACGATACTTGTCATTCTGGTCGTAGGTAGAAGTTTATGGTTTCTAGAGTTTGGAGATGACTGGAATATCTTTATCGCTTATGAGTACACATACGTACCTACATCATGGACATACGTAATCAATTCTTAAGATATCTCTTTCAGAAGCAATTATATAGTGAAATACTATGGGGTATTGAAATAATGAAGGGAAAACCGATTGTGATACTGTTTGTTAGTTGTCCATTCATTACAATAGGAGCAGCAATAGCATAGGCGTACATTATATGGTATATACACAGACAGTTTACATTATCGGACAATTCTCAATCTCATCAGCAACGAATGATTGATGAATCTCGATATTCTCATACGTAACTGAAAGGAAACTAGTTCCCGCTAGTGTGCTACATGAACATTATAAATTAGTGTATACTTTTAAATTAAGATGCTTTCCTATACCTACGTTCTTGCAATGTTTACATGTTATCTAATAAGTATATGATGACAGTAAAATGTGATCCAGCAAAATCCAAACAATATCTCTTTTCTAATTAGCTTCCATCTGCTTCATAGTGAGCTTTGTGTGGGATCTTTGTATCATTGTAGAACAGTTCCAATTTTACATAAAAAATGTATTGTAATTACATTCACATGAGGAAATTCCAAATATCAATACACACAGCAGTATTCAATATCTGATTTCTTATAAGAAACACGCTTATGTAATATGCACAAGTGCAGGAGAATGGAATCGTGAAGAACTATTTGGAGAAAAATCAAATTAAGGAATATGAATCTCTGATATGAATACGGCTTGAATTTCCATTAGTAATAAGCAACAAAATGATGCCTGGAGTAAAGTTGTGCATTTTTTCAAAGAAAGTATCCCTGCTCAGATCAAATGTCACCTAAGGTTAATTTGGTATTGAGATCAGACAGGTATAGTTTTATTTGGTTTTCAAAAAAACGTAGGTAAATTTCATAGTTAATGCAACAATGTTCATTATCGAGAAATTATCCTAGTCCCGCTGTTAATTATTAACGCGGAGTAAAAAACCACTACGAGGAATAAAACATGATTGTCAATAAAATGTAGGCCTCATTTGAACTTTAAATAATCTCAAGAGACCTTTCATATTACATAAATTGGAAATCCCGAAAGAATTTCTGCATACAAACACTTTGCATATTGCAAGGGAGAGTAAATTGATTTCGACCCTCTACCCTTCTCTGCTCTGTTTGCATGCAACTCATTTCTCAAGTATTTTCCAATGACGTGAGCATAAGAAAGACCATATATCAGAATGTATACGTTCAGTTCTCGTCAGACTTATATCGCTATAATTACATCACACCTCAGTATAAGGAGCTAAGTATGGGAACTTGAACTTGTAGCTTGACCAACAACTTTAATATACACACACAAACGCGTTTCATTGTCAGTTCTCTTATCATTGTGGGAAGACTCTTGTTTCAGTGGACACTTTGGATAAAAATACATACTCTTAAGACTTTTAATATCTATATATATTGATCTTCATGTGTATCTCTTAATTGTTTTTAAAAACTTTCTACTTGCTCTGTATAAGCGGGATTTGTATGAGTAAAAAAACTTTTATTGGAATTTTATATAGTTTACTGTACACAAATAAGGGAGCATTTAATTATTTAGAAATCTTTTAAGCTTTATTATGTATGATATCAATGGAAATTCCTATTGACAAAAAGATGATAATATTATAGGAAGTCCCTAGAGAAATTTCAACAAATATTGTTGGTCTTCCTCATTCTTCATATACGCCACATCGTTGGAAAATATCATATTCGTGCGCTGCTGCCTTGTACCTAATAACAGCATGAGCATTTAATCGATTTTCATTTATGACTTAACGACACTTGTTTCAGACTGTGAACTACTAAACCTGTTGTGTATATATGTTCATTGAGTTCAAAGTCAAGAACATTGATTTCTGCAAGAT
>Ga0194135_10000416_pt1 | contig 25200 bp, 42 predicted proteins | sample LitLau_LLRF_2013_FD_134024 | JGI IMG/M metagenome (GOLD analysis project Ga0194135, IMG submission 134024) | Freshwater sediment microbial communities in response to fracking from North America - Little Laurel Run_MetaG_LLRF_2013 (version 2) | ecosystem: Environmental > Aquatic > Freshwater >... | reverse complement strand
GTGTGTGTGTGTGTGTGTGTGTGTGTGTGTGGGTTTGCGCTCATTGTACACGTTGAGACCAAAGCTGGAGGTGAGGTGGTTGAGCAACGAGCGCAAGGAGGAAGGCGGGCCTTGACGAAATGGCCGGCAGAGGAGGAGAGCCAATGGGAAAGAGCCCGCTCCTTGTGCGTCCTCAATTTTGAAGAGAAACCTCCGGAGGAAGCGAGTTCGGCCTCATACAACGATACACTGTAGCCTCGCTCCTGAACTTTGAACCCACCCCCACCGACCTCCAGCAGACAAGTCCTCCCCGTGTAGTAGTAGTTATCTCTCTGAGGGGGTCAGGTCAGATAAGGTTCAGGGATGTTTGGGGTGGTCCATAATAAGAAGAACACACGTAGTAGTGTTGTTGTTGTAGGGTTGGTTCGGAATAATTCTCCCTCCTCTAAAAATACTATTATTGTGCATTGTGTACGTACAAAATTATTATTATTAAGAGAGGCAATGAAGCAATAATATTTACTTCCTCCGAGTGTCCTTCATTCATTAATTTGCTCACTTTTCATTTTGTCGTTTTTGTGACTTTTTTTGTAAAGACTGAAAGACATGTGAGTTTAGAATTTAGTTGAGGGGACATATTATATAAAATAAATAATGATTTAGTAGTTAAAGTATATTGTAGTAGTTAAGTACAGAATATAAAGTTAATAGTTTAATAGTAGGAGTAATAATAATAATCATGGTGGACATGGAGTTTGGGGATTTGAATACGTCGACGGAACTCATAATGAGTGGAATGGCAGTTAAAGATGCTGTTTCGATATCTCCTATCATGAAATGGAGAAAAGTTGTTGATACTACTGGTGCACATCCGAGACCAAGACATGGACACAGAGCAGTGGCGATTAAAGATTTAATGGTCGTTTTTGGAGGGGGAAATGAAGGAATTGTCGACGAACTTCATGTTTATAATACAAGTAAGTAGGGTGTATTGTCGTTTTTTGATATGTGGAGTGTCGTTGAAGAAGAAATAAATATAAATATAGAGTTGGAATTAACATTAAAAAATGGTTTCATGGATTGTTTTTAGTGACCAACCAATGGTACTCGCCAAGTGTAAAAGGAGATATACCACAGGGATGTGCTGCTTATGGATTTGTTGTGGATGGAACTAGGATTTTAATTTTTGGTGGGATGGTGGAATACGGTCGCTATTCTAATGATCTTTATGAACTAAGTGTAAGATTGATAATTGTTTTGGGAATGTTAATGTTCTGATGGTTGAGTGTCATAGACGTGATATACTGATAAGGTTATTTAATTATTAGGCATCTCGCTGGGAATGGAAAAAATTGAAGCCAAAACCACCTCGATCTGGAGATCCACCATGCCCTCGTCTTGGACACTCGTTTACTTTGGTTAATGATAAAGTGTATCTTTTTGGAGGGTTGTCAAATGAAAGTGATGATCCTAAAAACAATATTCCAAGATATTTAAACGATATATACTACCTGCAACTCGCTACAAATCAAGCTGGGTCATGGGATATCCCGGTAACTTTTGGGCAAGCGCCGTCCCCTCGAGAGTCTCATTCCTGCGTCCTGTACACAAATAAAGACGGTTCAGAACCAAGATTGATTATTTTCGGTGGAATGAGTGGATGCCGTCTTGGAGATTTGTGGATGCTAATGCTAGGTAAGATTTCGAAACGAGATATTTTGAAGAGGTTCACTAGTATAATGTTCAACTATTGTTATTTTAACTATAGATTCCATGACCTGGGTTAAACCTGCAATGTTTGGACAAACTCCTTTACCTAGATCCTTACACAGCTCTACTGTTATTGGGAACAAGATGTATGTTTTTGGAGGTTGGGTTCCACTTGTTGTGGATGATGTGAAGTCCAACAATGTTCATGAAAAAGAATGGAAGTGTACGAATTCTTTGGCCGTTCTCAACTTAGGTGAGGCATTACTTCTTAATAGACGAAGAAATGATATTCAACGAGATTGCAATTATAATGAAATTGTAACAGATAATATGACATGGGAAAATGTACACATGGATATGTTGGATGATTCGATACCCCGAGCTCGGGCTGGTCATAGTGCTGTAGCTATTCACACTAGAATGTACATTTGGTCTGGCCGTGATGGATACAGAAAAGCATGGAATAACCAAGTAAATCATTAGTTATTGTTTTCAAAAATACAATTATCAGTATTTGGTATTTACAGTATTTATACCATTTTCAGGTTTGTTGCAAAGACCTGTGGTATCTGGAAGTAGATAAGCCAGCATGTCCTGGTAAAGTACAACTCGTTCGTGCTGCTACTAACATGCTTGAAGTAATGTGGCCAACAGTTCCTGGTGCTGATGGCTATTTGCTGCAAATCTGCAAGTATGATCAAGGCACCAAAGAATCAGAACCAATTCCTGTGGTTAATTCCAACATGATCCGCCTTCCAAGCCAGATGAATCAAGTTCCTATTCAGTTTGTACCACCAGGAGTTCCTTATTCTAGAACAACTGCTGATCCTGTAATTCTGGGAGAACAAGCTCCCGCGCAAGAGTTACCAGCCCCTGTGGCTGCAGCGTCACCAATTGCTGGTGCAGGGATTACTAGTTCAAGTTCTATAACTACACCTGCCGTTACCTCTGCAGTTATTATGACTGCTGCCGCTCCCAAAGTAGTATCAGTTTCTGCTGCTTCCAACTCAAGTCCAGCTAATTTACCAGCGGCTTCAAGTCTTGTTTCATTGCCTGCAAATTTAGCAGGAACAGCAAGCAATGCGCTATTTGCCGCGCGCAGTATGACTCGTGCGGCGGTCGCAGCGCCAACAGCAACAATCAATAGAGGCCTAGTTCGATTGCGAAGCCCTGTTGCTACTTCTACGATAACTACCGTCCGAGCACCAGGAGCACCATCCATTATTCGAGGATCCGCTGCTACTGCTCAAACGGCTTCAAACTTAGTTGGCATGAATGTAAGACATTATTTATATTATGATCTTTATAGCCAACGTTACTAGAACTTGCTTCTATAACACTTTATAGCCCTATTCTGGGCTTGGTACAATCCAGTTGGAGTTAACAATTTTTATAGCAATGGTTTTTTGCTTTTATCATTACCGTAAGTAAAACTACACCATTTCTTAATTATGATGTACTACTTGTAGGCATTAGCTGCTGCTGCAGCTGCAACGCAAAAAATGCAAACACCTGGACAACCTCAGCCACTTAAAGTGTACCAAGCGGCAGGGGCCACAACCACTGCGCAAATTCTCTCTTCGCCAATGAAAGTTGCAACAGCAAGTGGCATGCAGACTGTTCGAATAGTCAACCCTGCTCAAGCAGCTGTGATGAAAGGAAGTATCCCTCAAGGTTCAAATTTAAAGCAAATAATTGTTCAAAAGCCTGGAACTGTAGGTGGAGGTAATGCGACAGGTCAGCAGGTCTTCACTGTTCTTAAAACTGGACCTGGACAAGTGCTGACAACTGTAAGTTTCATTTAACCATTCCGATTTGGAGTCTGCGTAGTCATACTAATACTGTCGTGTTGTATTTAAGGCTCAAGTTCAAAAGGTCATGCAGCAGCAGCAACAAGGCAATAATTCTCCTAATAAAGGACCTAACATCATCAAATTGTTGACAAGTCCTGGGAATGTGATGGGTGGTAAAGCAACCATCATAGGAACCAATCAACAAGGTCAACCAATTTTGAGTGTCCCTAGCCAAGGGGGAAATGTTGTTGCGGTAAATAAACAAGTTGTTCAAGATGCATCTGGGCGACAGCAACCTACATGGGTGTTAGCAAAATCTGGGACTCAAGTAGGAGCTAGACCTGCTGGTGGTACTCAGTACGTAGTCGTTACTCAAGCATCTGCACTCAGAAATTACCAAGGTTTAACTACTACTTTGGCTGGAACATCCGCACAAGCAGGAGGTAAACGTCTTTATCCAATTTGTCATTTGTGTAAGAATATACTCACAAGCTTGCTTAAACGATAGCTGATGAATGTGAAATTGTTTTTCAGGACAAACCACTACTTCCAAACCCATTACCCTGGTAGCCGCTAATTCGTCATTGGATTCGCAAGGAAAACCTGTCGCATTTTCGAAGCAGACTCAGTACATAACATCCTCAGGCCAACTTGTAACTCTGCCTGGGGGATTAATAGCAGCTGGGCAACAACAGGTTGGTTCTTATCCAGTAGCTGGAGGCATATATATTGACATATCATGGCATTTATCACAGACAAAACTAAATTCACCACAAGACTTCACCGCAGCTCAAAATCTTTTTATATTGTTTAAAGCAAATCTCTATTGGAGGAAAACCTGTTGCAATTCAAATGGCAGGAGGTCAAAAAATTGCCTTTCTGTCAAACGCAGGGGGTAAAGTAAGTTGGAATTTTCACGGAGAGTTAGATTCTATTGCTTTTACTGGAGATGGGAAACTAAGCGGATATTGTTGAAATGGCTTTAATTTTCTATGATTCCTTTCATTCGCTTGTTGCATGAGCTAGTTAAGGGTAAATTTGAGCATTAAGTTATTGAGTAGTGCATCTTGGGTTCCTGGTATTAATTATTGCTATTTACTGATAATGTATGCACAATGTCACAATTAACTTAAATTCAATGCGAATTTTGTTTAATTCAATGCTAAATTTTATTTATATGTTCACAGTGTATTATAAGTGGATTTTATGATTTTTTAGCAACAAATTCTTCAAGCTGTTCCTGGGGGAGGGGATAAACCGAGAATGTTCATTGTTAACCAGTCAGTTCCTCAGAGTTCCTCGGGACAATTCACATTAGCGGCTGATGGAACTGTTCGTACACAGACAGTTGCTGCAGTAGACACTGAAGGTCAGGAAGCGTCGGCTCAAGGTATTAGTTGGCCGACAGTAAGTGGATCTTAAATTACATATGTATGCTTGTTAAATATTCGCAGATGTTAATGTCCAAGAGGCAGACGCACTAGGGGTGAATTTGGGTAGTTACGGGGACACATTGACAGCCGAGGAGGCTGCTGAATTAATAGGGGTTGCTGGTCAGCCTGAAGCTATGGAGGTCGACGGTGGAGGTAGTTGTACAGCATTGATTCGTTCGAATTTCTATTAAACGATTTTCTTGCTAATATGTAGGTGTTAGTGTTAACGGTGAAAGCAGCACTGAAACTGGTGGATTAAAAGGGGGAAGTTCTGGTCCCCTCGTATTATACAGCCACTTGTCGAAGTTCTCGTGGTACGAACCTTGGCTGAAGCTAAAAGGAGGATCTGGTGGTGATGAGAGCACCGAATCAGAATCAGGAACTACCAGCAGTATTACGAATCCAGCTGAAGGGGAAGCCCAATCGGCAGATGCTGCTGAAGATCCAACTGCCACCAATGCTACGGCCGAAACCCAAGAAATAACAACAGAGGATCTCAAAAACGATTTAGCGGACCAACCAGCTTCACAAGATAGTGTTGCAAATAGCCAAGATTTGCAGACTGCGAATACTGAAAGGGTAGTTGTAAGCGGAAGTAGTATTCCTGCAGAAGCAGGAGGTATGATGGAGCTGATGCGAGCTGTGGATATCACAGAGCAGCAGCAACGAGAAAAAGAATCGGAATCAAAATTAGAGAACGCAAATAACCTGTCTGCGTTTGCAATGACTCAACCCCTGGAAGCAACTGACTCGGGAGACGGAAATAAGCCTAAACCATCTGCTGAGTTAGAAAACACCGATGCTGCTTCTCAAGCTGTCCAATCAATTTTACCTATTGAGTCTGTCGCTACAACTGAGGCAAGAGGAATTAAGTCTCAAGTTGAAACAAAAAAAGATTTAAAAGAAGAAGACTTTTTGAGTTTACTAGACGCTAATGATCCTTTGAGCACGTTGGCATCTGCCGCTGTTAGCACTGCTCTTTCTGCACAGAATGAGTTAAGCAGTAGCTTACCCGCTGTGATCAAGATTGAAGAGGGTGCCCTAGCATCAGTTTCACAACCAGGCAATGCCGATTTAAATTCTGCAGTTGGGAGCAAACTTCAATCAGTTTCATCTATGGGTGAAACAGGCGAAAGAGAGAAAGCAGACGAGAAAGACTCAGTTTCTCCGTTTAAGGATAAGTGGGTTGATGTGGTTTATACGAAGTACTCATGTTTTCAAGTTCGACAGTATTTTAACGTCAGTGAAAAGCTGTGCGATTATAAGCCAGATCACGACGGAAGTAAAGATATGGAATTTATTAAAAAGAGAATGGAACTTCAACCTGGAACTACTTATAAATTTCGTGTAGCTGCTATTAATTCTTGTGGTAGAGGTCCTTGGAGTGAGGTAAGATACTTGAGATCTACATGATTCAACAAACTTCAAGTGGTTTCAATTTTTTATTCCTTATTGTTTTTATGTCTCAGGTGACGGCGTTCAAAACATGCCTTCCTGGTTTTCCTGGAGCGCCGTCCTCAATCAAAATATCTAAAGCTTTAGAAGGAGCTCTAATTTCATGGGAACCTCCAATAAACTCATACGGTGATATTTTAGAGTACTCAGTATATTTGGCTGTAAAACAGAGTCAAGGCACCGTGTCTCCGGTAAGAAATTTGTCGTTATCTTATTATACGGCTCTAATCTATGAAGCATGCAGTTATTTATTTCCATTATGGTTGGGATCAGGTGGAAATGAAAGCCGGATCTACGAGTCTATCATTTGTACGAGTATATTGTGGTCCTTCCAACCAATGCACTGTTCCCAACCAGTCTTTGGCAACTGCACAAGTGGACACAACAACCAAGCCAGCTGTTATATTTAGGATTGCAGCCAAGAATGAGAAGGGATACGGTCCTGCCACTCAAGTCAGGTGGCTACAAGGTGAGATATTTTATTTGTGCAGTAAACGTTGTTTTTGAAGTTAACCAGTTACACAAACTAGCCTTTCATTTGCTCTAGACACTCCATTCCCAAACTTCACTAAACATACCGCCATGAAACGAGGAGCCGACTCAGTGAGTCGAAACTTCAAAAAGTCTAAGATGGATGAATGATCTAAGAAGCCCTGACTTCAGAAATGAAGTATAACTATGCAAGCCTTAAGTGTACGATTGGCTTCAAGTTAAGTTTTGATAGCCTATATATTAAGAACTGTAAATAATTTTGACTTTCTAAAACTTTCGACACATCGAACTTTTATATATTTCACGAAAGTGCTTCTGACAAATTCGACTTTCGTGCGAACTATTGACGAATTTTGACTAAAGCGTTTGACACATTAAAAAAAGCACCGAGATTCAACTATAATAACTATAATTACATTTAAATATTACATTAGAACTAGTATGTTATTCTTGGTATTTGCCACAGTAGAGTTGTTAACGTGTAATGTATTGAACGATCTTCCTTCTACAATGCTGTATAATTTTTGTTTTGTTTTTTGAGTTTTGAAATATTATAATTATATTATCGTTGTTGCTAATGTAACGTACTGAACAATATTCCTTCTACGAGGCTGTATAGTTTTTGTTTTTTTGTTTTTTGTCTTTTTGAAATATCATAGATCTATCAGACTTGAAATATCATAAATTACCTATATTAATAAATTTTGCCATACCGTATTCCATTTGAAACAACTCTTCCTCAGAATTTATTTGATTTGCATACTAAAATCTGCTGTGAAGGCATCCACATATTATAATATAATTCAGTGATGAAATGACGTATGCATGAGACTGAAAGAAAGCTACCGAATAAAGTAGAACAAGGAACGTGAGAAGAAAGCAGGAAACTTCGCAGAAATCTCTCCCCCGTAGTATCGATTAGTAAAAGGAATCAAACTAACTGAGGAGACAGCCAACGTGGAGTGGATGAATTCCACTCCGGAGTAGAATGGAAATGAGCTGAGCAAGTGTTACGCACACATCTGCTGGAGCTCTGGAACTGCACCTAACAGATTCCTCGTAAAGACCTTACACAGTGTCTATTTCCAGAGTGATGACGTATATGAACTCAGAAACCAATTCCTTTTCTGCTGGAACTGCTGGTCTTAGTCATATGGTGAAAGTGGTTTAGCGAGATAACACCAATCAGCTTACCACTTCCGTTCATTTCTTCGCTAAGCCTCTCTCCTACTTCTTTAATTTAGTTGCATAGGTAGAATTTTCTTTATAGAAACTGGTTTTTAAATTTTGCCATCATCATCAGTAAGCTACCTTAAGTACTCTATATCTTCTTTTATTTCTAAAAACTAAAAACTTCTCTTTTCAAATCTGTCCAGACACCTATGAATTCCCTGTCACAGTGAAATCAGTTAAATTCTTAATGAAAAGTTGAATATTGTACTTACTTTAGCAGCAGTATTACAGTTTAATTTATCACTCAGAACGAAGAGTCTAAAATCATGCAGTCTGTTCAACATCCTGAGAATTCGGAAGCATTGACAGATTCCATGCTAAAGTTAAGTTCGCAAAGTAGAGAAAGTCTTGTCGAAGGAGAGGATGGTGATGACGAAGAATGGAATGACTGGGAAGGCACCAAGTGTCGCCCAGAAAGGTGGGACCCTGAAGGTGGAACTAACGAATCTGACAAAGAGACTTCAGACGCTTCAAAATTAAGGTAAGAATTTGCCTGAATACTTGACATGGTGAAGAAGACTAAAGAATGCACTCACGTGTATTTGATGCCCACAGGGAAGAGAATCCACAAGAAGTAAGAAAAATTAAGGAAGATCATGAACAACTTACATCGGCTTTGATGGCTCTAACTAGTCATTTTGCCCAAGTAAGTGGAGTTTTCAAGACAGTCCCGAGTCAAGAGATAAAGTTTCATTCTTGTGACAAAGTTTTACTGGTACCCATATATGCATTTTTTGATTTTGAAATCTCAATGTGGACTTTCTTGGACTTTAGGTGCAGTTTCGAATACAACAAGTTGTGGCTGCTCCTAATGATGATAAAGAGCAGTTGTTGAGAGACTTGGAGGAATTCACTTTCCGAGGAATTCCTTCTGCGGTAACGTCTAAAATAGGTTCTGGAGAAGGACCTATACCTATCGACTCTATGAAAGAAAAAATTCAAATTCAACGAGAACGGCATAAAGACTTAATAGGACAACTGAAGAGCCAGTTGGAGGAACTGGAATCTTATGCATATGAGACTGGGGACGCAGGGCTTCCACAGAGTGTCCTACTAGAACGACACAAGCTTGTTGTAGGTATGATGTGGAAGGTGGAACAATTTTGTTCCAAATGTCTCGAATTTTACTAATAAACGGGGTACTTCAATTTTACAGAGCAATTTAGAGAGAAGCTCAATCTCAATGTTGACGAGTTAGAGAAGTTGAGTGACAAAGACTTGAAGAATCAAGTTGATCAAGCCATCAGTGAGGTACTTCAAAAGTCTCAGAATGCTGTCGTCCAGTAACATATACAGATAATAAGAAACTTGTGTTCTCTCTCAATTAGCTCGTCAGTCCGATAAAAATGAAAGAGCAGCTGGTAGAACAACTGAAAACTCAGATTTCGGATTTAGAGAGATTCATCCAATACTTGCATGGCGAAGGAACTTGTATTTGCAAGTGCCCAAAGTCACTGAAAACCAAAACCGGTACACCAACTACTCCGAACAAGAGACAGCCTTCGTTTAACGAGGAAGATTGTGCCCACGAACATGATGAAGAAGAGGTATATGATAATTTTATTGATTTTAACTCTTTTAAAACTCGCATGCTTTGGGTTATTTATTATTTGTATAAAAATGAATGCAAAACAATTTTTGCAGTTGAGAACAAAAACAATACAATTGATGAGGAAAGCTCTTACCCTGATCCAGATGTTTGCTGTGGCACAATTTGGTTGCTCTACAAATCAATTCCACATGAATTCTCTGAAGAAATGTCCAAAAGGCAACCATTGGGGGTAAATATTCACCTGAAAAAAGTCTTGTCAGTGTCACAAGAGAATGCAATTCTATAATCAGATTCTAAAATTATATGACAGAGATTTGAGGGCTGCATTGGAAGTTTCTGTGGCTAGAGTATACAACCTTGCGATTAGATCAGACATTCCTACAGACACTGACTATACTTCGGACTGCGAAGATACTCCTTCCGTAATTTGTAATCAGGCATTGACTGCTGCTGTTCGAAAAGGGTTAGCTGTCGCTCTTGCAAATCTTATGGAACACGGACTGATGCACGTAGGTTTAGTTTGTGACCTGTGTACAGTTAGATTTGAATGTGTGTTTTGCTTAAAATTTTGCTACTTTATCCCAGATGGGCCATAGTCAAAGTCTCATTCCATTCGCAAGCTGTTTCCCTGCCAGAAGTTCTGCTGGAAGTGGATTTCTCACAGCGTGGGACTTAATTCTTAAGTATTATCAAATTAAAAACGGAGAAAAGTACAACACTACGCCTGCTAGAAAGCTATCACAAAGTTTTGGCTTAGAAATCGTCGGTTCTACGACCATCACTAATAAACAGGTTCGCAAAGGAAAATATTTCTTTTAATCGACAGATTTGGCTGATCGGCATCTCATGCAAATATGAATTCCCAACATTTTATCTTACGATTTAATTCTATACATACAGCGCCTGTTGAGCACCATAGATAACATCGTTTCCAGTCATTCCAGATACAAACGAAGCTCGGAGTCACACTTCAAAGCTTTCGTGTGTGCAGCCCTTAAGTAAGTATATACTGGGGTCAAAGTTTCAATGCGCATAATAGAATTATATTCGAAACCCGTTTAATTTTCTCACCTTACCCCAAATTATGACAGTTCGGGTAAATTGGTTACTTGGATCCGTCTCATCATGAGAACACAAGGCCTAGTCGAACAGTATTATCAACCATGGAGCTACACATCAAAAACAGGTGCACAATTCCTGACGTCTAGTCAAATGAAGACTCGCATATAATAATATGAGAAAGTTTAAAGAGTACAAAGTGATCGTCATCTTTGTTTTTTGTAGGATTCGAAGACTCTCTCAAATCACTCGATAAGCTAACACCGATCAACTTCGACTTACCGGTAGACTTAGCAATTCGCCAGTTTCAAAATATCAAGGACGCCTTCCAATAAGTTTAATTACATTCCATCATCGATTTAGAAAAATCTACAAACCCCAACCTAGTCGAGTCAACTAATATAATAATATGTTCCATCGCTCTTTTATTATCTTATCTTATTTATAATTTTTATCAAATATTTATTTCGCATTAAGGAGAGGGCAACATGCAACAAAGTGTAACATTCATCACCAGACATGCATAAGATTACATTCCCTATGTATTTAATCCACCCGTATACTATTACTTGACCTCATTGACCTCAATAGAGATATATATGTACAATTCGTAAACTCAGCGATGAAATGAAGAACTTGGAAGATACTCGGCATATTTTTGAACATCTTTCAAACTTCATATTAACTCTTCCTTAGCAGTCTTACATAAACCCAAAAGTGTCAAATAAACTTAATTCAAGCAAGCTCAAAGCTGAGTTGACGAAAGTCTTACGATTAGTTATTTCTCATAAATCACTCTTAGTCTCTCAGATCACCCAAGGCACTTTTTGTGTGCGAAGAGTCCGAGAGAAAGCATATTATTTACAACACCTTAACTATCAATGTACAGCCCACTTTCTCCTAAGGTCTGCGCAGATTCGCGAAAGTAGTTGCAGATTCGGATCAATTTCACAATCCATATGAAACCAAGCCATATGACTGGCAACTTTTCACCGGTGCTGACGTAATATCATCGAGAGAGAGAGAGAGAGAGGATAAAAGATACATATATATAGCAGTGATAGTGTGTGAGCCAAAAATGGTATGCAATTTGCAATCCCACAGTATGTGCACCTTATTGAGCGCATACTTATTATCAGTTAGAGAAGATGCCTTGCTGTAATTTTTACATTCCACAATTTCAACCAACTTGAACTGCTGCTGCAACAACACGATATATCATTCAATTCATCCTTCATCTTCATCTTCTTGAGAGCTTCCTTCATCGACATTCCACCCACAATCAACAACCTGTGATATATAAATACACACCTATTACAACAATGCAGTATTCCAAATCTGTCCTGTGATTGTCTTATTCCATTTCCATTATCTTAATTACCTATTTTCCTACACGAGCGACATTCCTTCTTCGACTAATTCCAATTAGATACAGATCCATCTCAATGCCATGAGGCATCCTAACAATCATATTTATCATTATGATTCGTCATCAGAGGAACAGTTTTAACTCGGCGACGCTAAACTTGTCATCACAACTCAAATTGTTCCACATGTCGCTTGGCATTATTCTTGTTTGCGGGTATATTGCCGTCAAATCTGTCTCTATTTTGTCCAGTGGAGTCTTATACGGTAATAAAAAACCCTTTGTACGTCTCTCTGTTGATTCATGCATTGCGTTGTAAATTGTAAATATAGTCATGGTCATATTCATCAATTCATCATAGCATAATTGAAGCACTCGTTTTTTGCAAGCTAACCAAAGAGTTGCAATTTCCCCTAGTCTCTATATATTAGTGCAGTCGCCTATGCTGGATATATATATTACTTGGTATGCATGCGCTAGGTTATGTTGTATGATATTGATCTTGGAGCTCAACGCGATAATAGGAAAACATAACCTACATGAGCATAGGTAGACTCAAAAGTGATTTAACTAACAAAGATTTCCATAGGAAGCGTGTAAATAAGTATTAGTGTGAACAGCGTGGGATCGTTTTTTCTTTTTAACTTCAACTGTCAATTATATAATAGCTTTCCGTAGAGCAACAAAGTGTTTACAAACTTTAACATTTATTGAATTGTGGAGCTGAGCGAAAGTGTGAGACAGGACACAACTACAATTCATGTAGAAAACAGTGTTGTGCTTAGGTAGTAGCCTATAATGCAGTACAGTACAGGCTCAGTTCAGTAGGCCGTATGTGTAGTGAATGCATAGTGAATGGAAAGAATGTATTATGCAATATAAATAGATGAAACAAACACACGTGGTTTCCAGCTGACTTTAAGAAATAAACCTGGAAAAGGCCTCCTCCTCAAAGGTTTTTGAGGCCTCCTACTAATACAACAATTAGGAAGTTTAAGTATAATCTTGGGGCTGAATAGTAATGGCGTGCAAAGACTGTGTTATCGATTTTAACACTCCTCCACCGGAAAGTTTACAGAAGAATAAAAATGTGGGTCTTGTTATTGCAGGAGTTGCAGGTGAGTTATCAAATCGAGGACAAGAGGTCCAAATTTTAAAGGCTCATTTATAATGAGAATGTCGGAATGAGTTGAAACTTCCTGAGGAATCTTTCCAGGAGGCAGTGCCCTTCTTCTCAGTGCCATTTGTGTTCCATTTGTTACTCCAGCATTGAGGAAGATTTGTCTTCCGTATGTCCCTGCTACGACAACTCAGGTTCAAAATGTCATCAAAGGACTCCAGGGTCGTTCGGGAACCCTTGTGGATTTGGGAAGTGGTGATGGAAGAATTGTAAGTGGAATTTTACATCAGAGAGTGCATGGTCATTTTACATTAATTAATATTTGTACTGGTTGTTTGTGGAACAGGTACTTGAAGCAGCGAAACATGGGTTTTCGGCAACTGGTGTTGAGCTGAATCCGTGGCTAGTATTGTTCTCTAAATTTCAAGCTTTTCGTTTGGGCGTGTCTTCAAAAGCTCGTTTTGAAAGGAGAGACATGTGGAAAACTGATCTCTTGAAATATGACAATGGTACGTAACGCTAGATTGTCTACTGTGAGTCCAGAATTTAAGTAACGTGATAACGTTAATATTAAAATTGTGATTGCTTGTTTCAGTTGTCATTTTCGGCGTGGATTCAATGGTAGGGACACCGTAAAAATAAGTTTTGAGATTATGTAAGTGTCACTGATGCGATTTTGAATTACAGATGCCCCAGTTGGAGAAAAAATGCGCGATGGAATTACGAAAGGGAAGCGTGGTTGCTGCTTGTAGATTTCCATTTCCAGAACATGCGCCTCAAACAGTTATAGGAGAAGGTTTAGATACAGTTTGGGTGTATTCAAATTACGGTTCTAGTCCTGTGATGATAGCAAATAAGCGTACGACTGATGTATCAAATCAAAACATATAGAGTAAAACCTCTGGATATAGATTTTATTCAGTGTAAGATTTCTTTTACTTTCATTCATCTACTTGAAAGTTTCTATTCCAGCATTCTTCATGATAGTACTAAAAAGTAACAATTATGTAACAACTGATTTTAAATGGACTAGAAGAATTTCGAATAGTTTATAAGTTTTTAAGAGGAATCTCTAACGAAGCTAGTTCGATACAAAACATCACCGGCTCGGTCTCTTAATTGAATCTTTTTGGTTTACGCTTTTCAGCTTTTGCTCTAAATATTTAACTTTCTTTACAAGCTTTTCACTTGCATTGAATTCCATGTAAGGTATAGGTACAACTTCGTACCCACCTGAATCTAGCAAATAGCGATTTAAAATACTGTTTCCAGTGGGTTCTTTCAATCCACGACATGTTACAGGATAACCTTCCACGACGATAGCAATGCTTCGGTAAGATGACTGATTAGTTTGTAGGCTAGCGATAGGTAATGGCTCGAGCTTTTCGTTGAGGTAACATACTGCATCTGTAAAAAATACAACATACATTCAAACGGTGACTACCACGCTAAGTATTCTCTTGATTCAAAACAAACTAGGATGACGTACCCACAAAAACACCGGAGTCTAACTTAACATTTAACTTTAAATATTTGTCAGCAGGTAGAAAATTTCCTAACGACTCTATTACTGATGCAGACAGCTTTGCATCACTTGGCCTTACGTAGTCTTTTGTCCAATCAAATACCAACTTGGGATTTAGATAGGGACCTTTGTACTGTTCAGCCCAAAGTTTTGCTACGGCATTAATATTCAGTAACTTTAATTTTAACTTGGCCCCTTTCACTCCAAAAGTCTCTGCAACAAGAACCATATATTAATTTTTTAGTTGGAAATAATAGTTATGTGTAATTTTGGTAAATACACGTTATCAGTTCTGACCTATTTTAGTTGATATTTCAGGTGTTAGAACTGTGGAAACGAGGTTTTCATTATGCTCATTCAGCACTACCAGCGAATGAACTATGTTAATCCACTCTGCCTCACTTGCATTTACTCCACAGGTTAAGCTTGATTTGGCCTTGGCACAAAACATTTCTTTGTTGATAGATTGGAAATTAAGAACTCCACAAGTTAAAACCCAAGAGGCGAAATCGAAAGGCCTAAGTGAGTTCATATGACTGGTAATCCACTCATCAATTAATTGTACAAGTCCTGCAAGCATATAAATTATTAAAGAGATAATACATTTATTACTCAGATTCTAGCTAATGCTACCTTTATGTTTGTAACGCATTTGTCCGAGGCTAGTCACAAGAGAAGTTATTAGGGCCGGATTTTCTAAAGCAGGAATTTCTGGATATAAATCGCTGCATAACTTTTCCATGAGCAACTGAAATAAGCAATCATTAAACATGGTTTCGTAGAAATTTAAATTTAAATTTAAATCCAATTTCTTACTGGATCAGCAAAGGAAAGTTCATTCAATGCATAAATCAACTCGATAAGATCTTTAGCACATGCCCTGTCTTCACTTTTAGAAAGATGGAAAGCCAAAGAGCGAAGAAGAGGTGTGGGACGACGTTTTTGAGTACCCAATATAACAAATATCTACAAAAATGACAATGTTAACATGAATATTTTTTAGTTTTCATCAACACGTCAAAATACACTAAGTTTATAATATTTAAATATCTTCCAACCTTCCTCATTTCCGCTGCATTGAAACCTTGAACCATTTCCACAGCTCGGTCTTCTATTTTACTTTTAGTCTCATCATTCAAAAATCCAATTATTTTAAACACAGAAATAAAGTCACTTCCAATAGAAACCTCAACCCATCTGCGCTGAAGCGACTCAACAGCAGACGTTAAAATCGTCTTCGATTCTTCAACAGTAGACTCGTGTGCAGATTTGTTTGCTTTAACCATTCCTGAAAAAAGTTCCACTGCACGTGCCAGGTGCCTTACTGGACAGCGCCTCAGAGCCCATTTCAGTTCCTCTTGAAGAATGATGAAAATTTCTGATGTCGGCAAGATTCCTAAGCGTTGAAATCCCTGATAAAAGCGAGAAAAATGTAAATTTGCACTGAAACATATAAAAAATATTCAACACTAAGCGTAAGAAAGCCTTACATTAATAGCCAAGAAAAGTGACTGTGGATTTTGCGCAAAGTTGGCTCTTTGAATGAGGTTGCAAAGTTTTCTGAACGTCTCATTTTTCAACAAATTCTGAAAATTGATAGCTTTATCGTGACTCGCTAAGTCACCAAGACGAGATACAATAAGACATCCATGCTTAAGTATAAGAGTAGGATTCAGCGACAACTGCAATAAACACATTCCTTTAATTCAAGCCAAACCATTATAATAAACCAAATATAACACTATACATATCTTTCTTACCTGAAGGAGCTCATCAACACTTTGCGACTTGACAATTGCACTTTCCAAAAGCGCTGGAAATGGCGACGTATCTTCGAGATCAACATCATTCTCCTCACCAGCCTTATTTCCAGTCGACGTCTCTTGATGAATTCGTTCAGTATCTTTTTCCTGAGTCAATGTTACCGAGTCATTTCTTCCTGTCATAGCCAGCGGCGTGGATTTGCTGATGACCGAAGACGTACTCATACTCATCTTTAAGGATCCATTAGTACTATCTATTCGAAGGCATTTCAAAGTTCTAGACGGAGTTCTCAGCAAACGAGCTGATACTTGCCGTGACCTCAAACTTGTGTCCAACAATGAAGTCGCCCACATCCACACAACCCCACGATGCATTTTCTGTAATAAAACAAGAGACAGTACAATAGGAAATGTATAAACTCCCAGTTAAATTCGCTTAATTAATCACTAAAAATACTAAAATCTAACTCACCTGAGTTTTTTTACGACTTCTTTCAAGCAATTAAAATCTTATCTTCTCCAAGGTTGCTTTTAATCATTAGCCATAATCACAGTGCTTATAAGAGTTCTTCAAAAATCAGCAACAACTGTCGATTGGCTTTGCATTGCTTATCAATTTCAAATTGAAATTTGAAACCTTAATTTCCAACTATTTATTGTTATGCAACCGGCCGAACCCGCACCTGGATTTCATGTTTACCATGTGCTCAGCCTTCAACTCTACACGGAATGAAACTTCACGTAGTTCACATTAGCCGTACTCTCTGAGCTGACTTTGGGGCAAAGTGACTCTCCTTGTTCCGTCTCGTCATCATCATAAGCAAACTTCTATCTTGCTTTATTACTCAGAATTAAACGTTTTTTACAAAAAATTTTAAAGTTGACAACTTCCTTTCACTTCTCTACTAGTCTAGAAATAAATGTCCACATCTCATTAAATACACTTACAAAGATGATGAAGAGATCAAACAAGCGGAAGTAGTAATAAAATCGTTGTTAATCTTTTAATAATTTCCTTGATGTGATTTGATTTATATTGTTATAGTATAGTCATTCAAAGTCATTAATATCCTATTATTGTTATAGTTTAAAGGGTCCATGAAACGTTTTGCGATCAAAAATTGATAGGTATGTGCGATGTATACAACTAATTAATAATTATAATATTAACACGAAGAAAGGTACACGAACGAGTTCACGACAAACGCTATGGTTTGGGTGAATGACGGACATTTTTAAAATATACAGTGTTAAATTGAACGAAGACGGGAGATTTGAGTATATAAAATTACGAAAGTAATTACGACGTTGTTAAAAGCACTAAGATCTTATAGTCGTGGTCAGTAATTTCTTGGATACTGCAAGTTAGTGAAATTAACTTGCCTTTTGGGCTGATTTCTTGGCCTTTATCAAGGCTGCAAGCTCCTAAAAGGTTAAGAAAAAAGGTTTTGTTGTAGTTTTATAAAAATGTGTGTATGTTTACCAATGAAAAATTACCTTAAAGCGAGCCATGCATTCCTTCTTAGTGCGACCAGGTATGCAATCGGTTATCCTGTCCCACCTATCCGAATGAGATGACGGATACGTTCTAAGCGCTTGTTCTAAAAGTTTCTGTTCCTCGGCACTCCAAGGTTTCATTGGCGGAGAATTTTCCTCAGCTTCTGCAGTTACCTTTCCCTTAGATGACTTTGCACTGGCGGGTTCGTCGTCATCTACAAATTTCGAACGTGAATGATAAGAATGAACTTAAAACAGTTGACATTTATTACAGACTTACCCCGTTTAGTTTCTTCAGCCTCAACCCGAACCTGAGCTTTAATATTTTTTTCAAATGCTACGTACGCTTTTTCATTTGCTTCTTCCTTAAGACTATTTTTTGAAAAGTCAGAAGCCTTCAAATCTTTTGCTTTAGCTAAAACTTCTTTAGCTGTTCGTTTCCGTTTCTGAGCGTCGTGCTGGTGTAAGAAATTTGCAACAACTTCCCACCTATAGAAGAAGTCAATGAAATGTAATATTGGAAGACGAAACGAACAAACAATTCTGTAAATAGAGAATTACCTCTGGACTGTCCCAGCAGGAAATAAATTGACTGCTTTAATTAGCAATGCGAGTTCTTCAGACGACCAGTCATCTGTTCCATTAGCGTTTCCATTGCTGCTTGTACCATTACGGGCCGCACCACCAACCTTCGCTGTTTCTTCCTTTTCCGCTTGAATTTTCAACCTCATTGCTTCTGCTTTCTCCTCAAAGACTTTTCTGGCGTCGTCAAAATTAAGGGACGCGAGTTGAGCGTTGAGGGCTTCTAGACTACATTATAAATTAGATAATAAGATAACTATACATACTGCTATTTGAATTGGTTCGGCTTAAAACTGAAACGTTTAGTAAGGCAACATACTCATTGAGAGGCAAGATTTCGCATAACGTCTCTAAGTCCTCCATATTACGAATTATTGACTTATCATCTGCAGCAAAATAATTATTGGTTTTACATAAACTTCGAAAATTTTTCTTCTCCTTTTTCACTGCTTTCTTGATGGACTCCTTTTCTTTTTTGGCAAGCATCTCTTTTTCCTTTTCCTCAGCCTCTCGCGTTTCCTTTTCAAGCCTCGCTTTCTCTTCTGCTTCTTTCCGAGTCTAAACAGATAAAATATTAAGTGAAGTGTTAGGGCATAGTCAACTGCAGTTCCGCTAAAATTACTTTTCCAGCGCAATAATCTTTCTACTTTGTCACTTGTTTTTATTATTTTACCTTTTCTTCTAATTCCTGCTTCATGCTTGCAGCTTTTTGTTTTTCTAAAGTTTTCTCTAATTTTTTTCTATTATCGTCATCCTTGAACATTCGTATTCTTGGATCAAGATCGTAAGCATTATTCACAGCAGATCGAATGCGAGCACTTTCCTTCTTTTTATTTTCAGCTCGTACAACTTTATTTTGTTTTTCAATCCATCTTCTTTCGTCGCGGCTAGAAAAATTATTGAACTATTAGTTTAAACTCTCTTTGAGACATTCCAGTAAAGCACACTTCATATATTCATAACTCTTACTCGGATCCTTTTTCTTTTTCTTCTTCATCCAAATAAGAATATTCTCTCCATGATGTAAAATTAAACCAGTACTGATAGAAAGCTTCAACTTTTTCTCTGGGAGTTAAGATACTACCTAGCAATGGTACTGGGGATGAAGTGGACCATCTGGAGTTGAGCTCAAACCATTTTCCATAAACCTGTAGGTAAAATCATGGATGTTAACTTCAAACTGAATTATTCCGCAATTCCTTATAATTTATGTTTCTAGCAGTTAATGGATCATACCACAAAGAAATTTTCTCCAGAGGATAGTGTTTTAGGGGGAACATAATTATCAAATAAATGATCTACTGAATCATACGCGATTCTTCCCGTCGGACTACTAAGAATTTCAAATGCTTTCACAATACAGGCGAAATAATCACATTCGGGTAAAACTTGTTCTCCAGCTGCCATTCGCTTATCAGGATGATGCTTGAGCACACGTATTCTATCTGCAATTTGAAAATTTTATAAAAACACCCACATTAACATCGAATCCACTAAATTATTAACGCTATCCACTCTACAATAACATTCTCGTTAAGACTTACAACATCGCTTTATATCATCTTCAGTAGCTCGTATCCTTAAGTGTCCTAAACCTAAAACCGCATAATGGTCTTGTTCCTGAAATTCCCATAATCAAATTTAGTAACTACACAATCACACTCTTCACTTCTCCTTTGGTCATTCCTTGCTCCAGTCTTCTCTCACCTTATAGCTCGTAGGCTCTAAACTTCGTAAATACATTAAATCTTCCGAAGAATCCATCTCCACAGGTTTTGGCATATATTCTTCTGTCCATCTTCGCATTTTCTGTTGCAACTTTAGCCTCACTAACTGTAAAACTCTTTCTCCTCCTTCCATAAACGGCTTAAACAATATTTCTGCAATCCACATCAAAATCCATCAATGAATCATCTCCCCATCAAAATCTAATCAACAACAACACCACCACCACTGGCTTGTTACCTGAGGGCTTGGCGACAATCAACGTCGGATCAAAAGGTTCGTCATCATCTTGCGGGCGTTTTTTCTACATTAAAAAGCAGCTTAATATTACTACACTATTATTATTAGTTCACCACTTACGTAACTTACGTTACAGTAAAATACACCCCAGATTACACAAAACAATGATAATAATGTACAAGCACACTTACTTGGTTGCGTGAAGCCGCATTTTTACGGTCTTTGGGTGCCATGCCGTCGGAGATTTCGAAGTCTGCGAGTGACTAGGATTGTTGACGCGGCGGCGTGGAGGAAAACGTGGTTGAGGAGAAAGGAGAGAGAGATGACGACGACGAGAGCGGGCGATCCACCGGAGTCAATGGAGCTTTGAACGCCGTGCCAGCTGAGACTCACGAGATTCCCCTCCCTCCACTCTCAACTCTCCTCTCTCATTTTGATCACATTGGGATCAGGTGTGTTTTCTTCATCATCATCATCACTTGATATTCTTGGTCCACTCTCAGGGGGGGTGGCTGCCGACTTCATTTCCAATTGGTGCTACACGGGGTCTTTTATTGATTGAGGATACACATGGCTGCTGCTGTGGGACGAATGCAGTTGTTGAGAAGCCCGTGGTTACCGGTAGCCACGAAGGGCCTTGCTGGTGGGAGTGGTTCATCTCTGTCCGCGTCACTGGGAGATAATCATAATGGGAGTAAGCGATGGAGCAGTAAGAGTGCTAGATTAGCTAAGGTAGGTTTGTTATTGTAAGAAGAGGGGATTGAGAAGGATGAGGGAGAGAGCTGTGAAGTTTTGAAATTTGGAAATGTTTTGGTGGTTTGATGTAGACGTTGCCGAAGGCAAAGTACGGAGGCAGACATACAGTGACGATGCTCCCTGGAGGAGGAATCGGACCAGAGCTCATGGGATATGTGAAGGAAGTCTTTAGGTATGCTGGGGATGAATTTGAAGTTGTGGGTGGAAAGTGAATATTATTATTATGGTTTTATTGAGTGAGCTTTCTATGATGATTACTCTTGTAGATACGCTGGAGTTCCTGTTGACTTCGAAGAGGTTAATATTGATCCAAACACTGAGGGTAATGAGGACTTGGAATATGCTATTACGTCTATTCGAAGGAATGGTGTGGCGCTGAAGGGTGAGATGATTTTCTTTATGTGCACTTGAGATTTAAGAGGAGAAGGAAGAGATTTAATTGGGACGTGTTTTTATGGGGGTTTTAGGTAACATTGAAACTCGCAGTTTAAGTCCGAATGTGATTTCAAGGAATGTGGCAATTCGAAACGAGTTAGATCTATTTGTCAACGTACTTCATTGTGTATCTTATGCTGGTGTTCCTGCACGACATAAGGATATCGACATTTATGTTGTTCGTCAAAATACTGAAGGCGAGTACGCTATGATGGAACATGAGGTAGGCTTCACAACTTGTGGAAAATTAGGTTTAATTTTTTGTGGATTAGTAGTCATTTATTGGTTTTGGGTGACTTCTAGAGTGTACATGGTGTCGTGGAATGCTTGAAAGTTGTTACTCGCGATAATTCAGAGAGAGTTGCTCGATACGCTTTCGATTTTGCGAAGAAGCACGGACGCAAGAAGGTTACCACTATTCATAAGGCAAATATCATGTAAGAATGGTTCTGCTAAAAACTTACTGATTCATGGCAAGCTTTTCGAGTCTAAATGTTTTATTATTTGTAGGAAATCATCAGACGGATTGTTTCTGGAAGTAAGCCGAGAAGTTGCGAAGGAATATCCAGATATTGAGCACAATGATATGATTATTGACAACTGCTGTATGCAACTTGTCTCGAAGCCTCATCAGTTTGATGTTATGCTCATGACCAACTTGTATGGAACTATAGTTTCAAATGTAATTTGTGGCTTGATTGGAGGAGCTGGTCTTCTCTCTGGAAGAAACTACGGAAATGAGGTAAGTTAACACAAGACCGTGAATCATAAATGGTCATTAATAGCCGCATACATTTTTGAAAAATGTCGGAAGATGATATTGTGTGTGGTTTAGTATGCTATTTTCGAACCTGGAACGCGAAACACAGGAACATCTATCGCTGGGAAGAACATCGCTAATCCTATCTCAATGATGAATGCTGCTGCCGACCTTCTTCATCACCTTCAACTAGAAAATCACTCAATCTGGCTGAAAGAAGCTATCCAGCGTACTATAAACGAAGACAAAATTCATACGCCTGGTAATTCTGCTAAAATTTGCATTTTAAATGAAGTTAGTAGTGACAAGCTCGCTTGGAACTATTTTGCAGATCTTGGTGGAGAAGCAACTAGCATGGATGTCATCAAAAACGTCATCAACTATCTCCAGCAAAAAACTAAGGTGGAAAATTGGTGACAGTCTTATATTTCACATTCACAAATCTTATTTTTGATAACCCAACTGATGACTCGTCTTACAAGCGATTTTGACGTTCAAGTAACGATACTTAATCCTTCCCAGGAATCTATGGCTGACCAGGATAAGTAGGATTTAAGCGTAAAAACATCTGTAATCACAATAATTTCGAAATCCAGTTGGTTTCCTTGTATCAGGGTCATCACTTGCCATGGGTTGAGTTTCCTTGCCTATAGTTTAGGAGTTAGTTTTGTGACTAAATTGCAACCAAATCTAGGTCCATAGTATTAGCAAGTGTCGGGCAATTTTTCACAGTTCTTATGAAATATTTCATATCCTGAAACTTGTCATCATGGCCAATATTCATGAATTGAATCATTAAGTCTTGTTTTCCAAAATTAACCGTTCTAAGATGGAACTGAGTTAACCTCAGCTAGTTGTAGATCAGATTGTTACAGCCAATCTGCAAGCCAGACTTGGTTTTCGTTGTGCTGTCCTATGTAAGTCTAAAATCTTAAATTTCATGCTGCGACCCTTGTAGTGTGGTCACCAAGTTATGCCAGAGTCACAGAAAGCTCTGTGGCAGTAAGGATATGAACACATATACTAGCCTTACACCGGTATAGTGCTCAGGATTTATTCTTAACCTCTCCACATACTTTTGTGTTTTGACTTGCCTTTAAGTTTTACACCATATTTTTTTCTTAATTTAAATGTAAAATGCATGATAATTATCATAGATAGGACTTTAAACCTAGTAATAGTTGCCAAATAAATTACTCTATAGAATATACATTAAGAGAATAGAATTTTTAGAAGTTAGTAGCCAATTAGTGTAGCTGTATTAATTTCGTTATCCTGAGTGATCTTTGCGTCGGATGATAATTTCGCTTTCACCTCATGGTAATAATGAAAGGTATTTTTAATTTTGTAACACTTTATTTTAACGCTTTGAGCTCGGGGCTGATTGAATCCCAGAAACGCATGATGCGTATGGGGTTCCGCTTGCATGCGGGTTTCCGCGTATCACTAACAGTAGACTAACAAAGTAGTCAGGGTATAAGGTCACAGGTAGCCTAAATTAGCAAGAATTATGATGAACTAACTCATCATACATGTATATACTAAGCATTTTTGAAATTTAAATTTATTTCTACGTTGTTTACGCGAGCATACATGATTCAAGTATATTATGCGTAATGCTTTATTATATGTATGCCATGGTGCTATACATTAATATCTCATTTTTGTTCGTGTTTGTGATTAAATATTTTCTAATCCGTGACTTGTAATTGCAGGCAAACATCGTTTGAAAATTTCAAGACAGCTCAGCCTGAAAATGAATATCATCACGCAACAGGTCAACCCTAACTCCGGTGAATCTAACGAAATGATCTACAAATTCTTAGTCTACTGAACAAAACTAGTCTTGCTCTGTTATAAACAGTATTTGTTGAGGAAATTAACAGTTAACTGATACAATAAACCGTCAGGTTGGTATTTTATAATGCGTTTTATTCACAAAATCACAAATATTGATTATCAAACAAGTCAAGCGTACATACATAGTCAACAATCTTTAAATAAGTTCATACAAAACGTGTCGAAGGTACTCTTTATAAAGATTCAGTGCAAAAATCAGATCGACATTGTAAAAGGATATAGTCAATTAACTCTTACGATTAGTAACAAAGAGAATCGCATTTATATACGTAGATTATTTCGACTAGCCTTGTTTGCTTTTAACCAAATAGTATAGTTTAGTTTCAGCAATTCTGTTCCAACAGTTTCTTTTGCTGCAGCTTTGTCATAGGCTTCATAGAGGAAGGAGTGTTGAAGAGAGAAACAGTGTGAGCATGATTAACAAGCTTCTGTGATATCATATGAGCACAATGGCAAGATTATGAAAGTAAAACACAATACAGTGTCGACGTCGAGGCATATACGGCAGAAGGTGATACAGAGTAAATGTACGAAAATCTAGGTATTAAAAGTAAGGAGAGTCAGGTACATAAAACATAGATTTCTTATCCAGCCACATGAACATACTTAGACATGGAAACGAAAACTAAAAATTAAAACTAGCTACTGTCGAATAAAAAAATATGAGTCACGTCACATTAACAATACACTGGAAGATATGAGAAGATAAAAAGGAAGAATTATGGGTTGCACTCGTTGATAGACATCAAATACGATTATTTTTTAGGACAAATTCCTTTACTTTTCATGAAACTGGTGAGCTGATCCGGAATTTCTTGCAAAACCTTTGCACAAATATTGAATAAGAATAAGAAACTGTCAACTG
>Ga0194135_10000415_pt1 | contig 25224 bp, 18 predicted proteins | sample LitLau_LLRF_2013_FD_134024 | JGI IMG/M metagenome (GOLD analysis project Ga0194135, IMG submission 134024) | Freshwater sediment microbial communities in response to fracking from North America - Little Laurel Run_MetaG_LLRF_2013 (version 2) | ecosystem: Environmental > Aquatic > Freshwater >... | reverse complement strand
TTGCATCCTATTTTGTGACCTTAAAGGCCCTGGTGCGGTACAGAAGGTTCTGGGAGAACGCTTCCTGTACCAAGAATTGTGTAGGGACTTCGCTTCAGGTTCATCCAAGGCTTTTCCTCCACATGATTAAAAACGACAATAAATTATACAACAAACTGTACGACAATATGGACGAAAAATAAACTCAAATAAAGCTTTAAAACATTAAGTATAAGCTCTCATAACTAAATCTTTAAGAGTAGATATAATTATTTTATTCGTTTGACTTCCTCCAGTCAAAAAAACCATCCAATTGTCTTAGCATGAACTATCCCTACACACATATAGGTAATAATGTAGTGAACAACGTTGATAACAGCATATTTATCCTTAACATAATGACTATATCTTACATCCTGGAGTTTTATCCTGGAGCAGTGCAAAGAGCAAATGAAAAAACGACAAAACTTCCACGAAAGCAAATAAGCACAAGTGAAGTGTATTTCCTTCATTTAAGAGGGCTTATTATGCCAAACGAAGTATTGCACAGGCAGTCGACGTCTTATACTTCTCTTTTGTGCTCTAAACTTATTTTTTACAGTGACTCTATCCACTTAATCAGAGCACTCTGAATAATAATGACGACAGATCCATACTAAAGGTATCTATGGCTGCAAGCCCTTACTTGCTTGCAAGTGGGACAATCTTATGAGTCTCACAATATTTTTGTGTCGCACTAACACAAATTTGAATATAAGTTCCGATGAAGTTGTTCAATCTAGAACACGTGCTGGCTTTTACACAAGCCAGTTACGCCTGAGTGAAAGTTTGTCTAGGATACCTGAAAGGCTCTTACACGCTATATTTGGAACTCGTTCAGAGCTGCATGAAGTTACTTGTCGTGGGTCAAATTCGCCAGCTTCTTCTCTAGCTTAGTGTAGGATTTCTCACATTACATCTTCATAGTTAATTCAAACACGGAAGATACTTTCACTCACAAGCGAGCAAGCTTACCAGCTCTCATTTCCTCGGCCATTCCTATGTATTATTTACATCAGGAGTACGGGAGATCAAACCAGACCATTAATAATCTACCTTAATGCATGGCTACGTTAATTTTCCTGTCTTTCTTCTGTTTTGCTAATTCTTCTAAAAGTTGTGTACATACGGAAAAAGCATTGCTCTGACTTTTAAATGAATTCGTTCTTATCATTGAGCTACACGAGCTTTCTCTGATAGGTAAATATAAATAGGTAGATTGATTTGTTTTTCAGGTTCAAAACAAACATCCTTTTTGCATCAAATGCGAATACTGTTGCAAGATAAACTCTCTGAGTTTTCTTACCTTCATCTAATACTGATTTTGTTTGGACATCCATATAGGTACATACATTATATGTAGTATACACATTCCACATTACCTTTTTGCAATCACAGCATTTATAATTTGTCCTTCCAAAAACCGATAGGCCAAAAGAATCTCCGCACAAAATACATTCGGTGGTTCCATTACCAGCAGCAAGCTTTTTTAGGCTTTCCAATCGATCCACTAATTTCCTGTTCAAAGAAAGAATCATTGTGAGTAAAAAGTTGACAGTTTTTCGGCAACAAAGACTTCATACATGTTCCTGATAATAAGTTTGAATCAAAACTAGAAAAACATGACGCACGTTTACTTTCACATAATTACCAATCATTACGAGCAATGAAGCACTCAATAATCCGTAATAAGGACTTGTATGTTCTTCCTGGTTCTTTATATATGACGAACACACAATCGTGCGATAAGTTTAGTATATTAAATTCTGCTTGCGCCCACTGAATTATCATCTGTCCTTTTTGTATGAGTCTGTCACGGTATGCGAGGGATTGAAAACATGATTAGTAATAATGGAAAAGTAATAATAAACATGGATTGAATTAAGACTTTTTCTGCGAAGGAGGAAGCGCACACACGAGTGTCTCTGCTTTGTGTCATTTAGATGATGTGAAGAGGATAGAGAATTCCAAGTCTCACTATCACCAAACTTGAGACGAAGCTCGGGAGACAGAAGAAAGGTGGGTGCATGCATGTCGTGTGTAAAGACTTCGTGAGAAAGTTAAGAACTCATCATGTTAAGATGATATCTCTGATGGAGAGTCGAAATAAACCCTGCTTCTGGATGTAGAAGCCTATTAGTTAGTATATATGTATGTACTTTCATCAAGAGTTTGAGAAATGTCGTCTTGATCAATACGAATGTTGTAAAGAGAAAGTCTCCCCTCCGACAGTTACTTTCTCTCTTGACTTATCATCAACTTGTAGGATCACAGTTTAATAATACTTTCTCCTAAAGTGTCTGCGTAGGATCAAAAATTTTCACACTCCGTTAGGCTTCATTGTGCACGATCACGATGTACTTCTGTACACATGTTCGTGTACATGTTAAGTACTTATTCACCCTTTCCAGTTTCCAGCTTTTGTAAATTAGTCAGCTGTACGCGTGGAAGAGTAAAGTTGTTGATCCATAACAAGAATACCCACCGCTGTCTTTGATTAAGAGCAAAATAACATTCGCTTCAGCAAGATTAACTTGTTGGGAAAACTTGCTAGGGATATACAAGGAAACTTGTCTTTGTTCTACACGTTTATCAGGATTTATGTATGTACTTCTTAAAACATACTCCATACTTTTGGGTATATGGATAGTTTTAAAGTTTCAAACAATTATGTGTACATGGAGTAGCTCTGTAAATCCTGAACTAATCAAGGTTACTCCTTCGCAAGAAACTGCAGAGAAAATTCCTCACGAACTCCCAAGGCGTTTATTCAAAAAGGCAAAAACACACGAGTTTTACAATGGACAAAAATAAGTCTCTTCCAAGGATATAGGTATTGATGCGTTTGATGGAATAATCAAGACGATGGCAACTTCCAACAACAAGTGAGTTATGTAGTTTAAAGTTAAGCTATTTCTTATCTAGTTTAAAATGTTTTCTTAACTTCTGTAAAAGTTGTGTACCTCGGCTTTACAAGCTTAAGGTAACTGTAGAATTACAGAATTGTTGAAATGCTTTATATGTAATATATAAGTCACCAGGCTTCATTATACAAAGTTTTCTATTATAAAGTTCAAACTCATAACAACTGGTTAAAATGAAGGACGATCGAGAATCAAAAAATCTGACTATACGCAGCTACTGCAAAGTAATGATGATGCCGTGCAAAATTTACATGAGAGTTTATTATCACTTCTTAAAAAATCAATATAGTTTGCGAGTTTTCGCTACTGCCTATACCTGCCTGTTCAAAACTTTCGAAAAGAAACGAGAACCTATACAGAGGAAACCTTATACAAAGCTTGCCAACAGGCTCATTAAATTTCGCAAGGGTTTCTGTGCCACTTCATATTTTCTAGTGAATAGATTTATGCAGCTTTATTAAAGTATATTGTTTCCTTGAACAACAAAAGAAGTAAGTTTGATCAAAACTAAGGAAATTCTATCCCTAGATTTCAACCTTATTAAAATTGGTCTAGAGGGACTATTAAGCCGAAGAGAAGACTCATATTATTATTATTCCCAATATCTAGTAATTCCTATCGTAATCCCTCAACTGGGGTTGCTACTGATGAAACACATGCATAACTCCCTTAAGAGTATTTGAGGGATCTCCTATTATACCAGGAATTAATAATCTACCATGGTGAATCTGACATAGTTGAGAGTTGAGACAGTTGTAGCTAGGGCATGAAATCTATAAATTTTGCAATCCTTCTACGGTTGAGGTACGGTACACGGTTGTGTACGGAAACTTCGGAAGTTTATACATTAGAGGAACAAAATAAAATGAGAGATACTAAAATTAGTTCTGTTGCATAAACTAAATGATTGCACTTGGGTGAGCGAAAGGTCATTTTCTGGAAACAAAATTATGCTACAGGTCAGAAAATGTAAATGCTAATTAAGTTAGACAGGAAAACATAACACAGAAAAGCAATTAATTTGAATTGGTCATCATATAGGTGACTGCGAGTTGACACAAATGAAGCAGCGAGGAAAGGAAAATTAAATATACTTCTTCAGGCGAAGATACATAAGTATGCAGATGCATGCACAAGATTTTATGGTACGTGTACTAAGCATGTAAATTAATCAAGTGAAAGTATTGACTAACCCAACTCGTTTTTGCTCTGAAAGATCCATTTCCTCTGCTTTTTTAATTACAGAAACTATAATCTGTTGTTCTGACTCCGTCAATGGCTGTGGTTTTGGATATGTGCTAAACTGGCTTGTTTTTACGGACCATCCGGTGCGCAATCTTGAAAGAGAGAAAAGAACATCTTGTGTGAAATGACTACTCCGCATGTATTGATGCATTTGTTGTGTTCTTGTGTCGACATTAAGTGCAATAAAAATCATTTCTTGTGGACTTACTTGGCTCTCAATGCCAATTGTCTGTCGTTTGGACAAACCCAGGTTGGCTTTGGTCCGCGAAGACCAAAATCAGAGGACATGTTATTTGTCTCCGAGGAGGAAGTTGTCTTCGAAGATGACGGATTCCACATTTGTCACACTGACTTTCACCACCGAGCGTGATGATGACTACATTCATTAAACTTGGTCTGCTTTCATAAGCTTTCTAGTCTTACATTATCTCTAACTTTGACATTTCGCTTGTCCATGACTTTCACATTTGCTTTATCATCTGTCGTAAAAGTGCTAGAGGTGGCTGTCGTGGTAGTGACTTTTCTCATTCGGGTTGATTGTATTTGTATTTGAGCTTGTCATTGTCTATGTAGGTGACAGTAGAGAGCAGCAACAAGAAGCAACTATATAATGTAGGTATGTTTTCTATGAGATATAAGAACAGTTAACTAAAATACTAATTCACGAGGCCCCATTAATTGACTGTGTAATATGTCTTCCGTGGACGATTGCGAAACGCCTTGTGAGACATGGTGTGGGATTGTGAAAGGTAATTACTGAATGTGAGTAAATCTACTCAAGGTTATCTCAAATAATGACTGGAGACAGTCGTATTTTACTTTACAACTTTTCTCAAGAGACTCAAGACAGCGTACTCCAGTGTTTGAAGAACATGGCACCAACCCTGCAACAGAATAAAGACATTCATCAAAATCGCCTCATCAAAACCACCGTTGTCTTTGATTGTACACCCTGTTCCTTAATGGCATATCATAGATTTTTTTAGAATACAAAATGATTCGTCTATAATTATCACTAAAGTACACAGTATCGGTATCATTCAATGATTCAATAAAATAATTATTTATGCTCGCCGAATTTGCCGTCCTTTATCTGCTGTCATTTAGCATATGGGGGATAAACAAAGTTGTATTTTTCCTCATGATATTGTTTGTAATTGATATTTATCTCCGTAGAGAAATAACTTCATTACTGGAGCATTGCACATACTACATCATAACCTATAACAATTGACTCTCATAAAAGTTAAGGAGAATATGAAGGAGCATTCCATGATATCTTTTTATAGAAACGTAGCCCGTTGGCGTTATGTAAGTATGTATATGTCTCATCCATTTCATGAGACTGCCTAGGTTTATCATTAAACGGACGAGAACCTTTGTGTAACAATCTTCCAAGGGTAGAATATGGAATTACTCTCTTTTGTGCAGACATAATGAGAAACTCAGAGGCTACATATCGTGCTCTTTGCTTTCTCAAGAGATACACACTTTGCAAAAAGTAATATGCCACGTACAAACACAGAGCGAAGATAATCATTACCTGGAAAATGAAACTACATATTTTCACATCGTCATTATTATGAGTCTCATTTTTTCCAACTTGTAGCTACAATAATTTAGTAATTTTAAGAAAGCTCAACGCTGGGCTGCAATTAAATTTTGCTCTAACATTATTGCAAGAAATGGTATCGCGATGGTGATGACTAAAAAGAAGTGACGAACGATGATTAACGCGATATCGAAACACCGAGCATAATTTTTGAATCTCTGGAGAACTCGCATCTTTCCAATTCTGTCCCTGAGACAAAGCAGAGGGATGTCTTCTATAATTGTGTAGTGTGAAATATGTATGGATATATGTGTCAAGTGTGTCTTCCAACTAGTTTTGGTGACATAAAAACATAAGGAGCAAACGATAACGACAACTCGACTCAAGTTCCATTTTATTAGTCACTATATACTTTCCGAAGCAATCTATCTGGTGGTTTTATGATGTAAAAATCTACAGTATGAACGTCCGCAACGATAATCGAAAACAACTAACGATTACATAGCTCAATAAAACTCTGCCAATTCATCTGGTAAACTGCTTTCCTTCCCTTTTCTTCTTAACCTGTCAGTTTTCAGCTTATTTTGTATTGCTTTGTACGCGTAACATAGGTTGATACGAAGTGTGATGCGAATTTTTTAAACTCCATTTGTACCCTGAAATAATCGATTCTTCTGATAAGAAAGGGTGTCTCCTTTGCACATGTAAAGAAAGTGTCTGTTCAGATGAACATCCGCTCAGTAAAGATAAAATGAAATGAGACGATCACAGGAAGGCGAATGTCGCCTTCCATTCAAAATAAATTTGATTCACATCTGCTTCACTTTCTGCCTGTTTTGGGATCGTATCTGTTTGTGAAAGTTTACATTCAACATTGAAACAGATTTTACTTAATAGTTTCCAGTACTTTGATTTTATAACCTATTTTACATGATTAAAGCTGTACGAGGGTGAGAACTCCGAATGATTGACAATTATACAATGATCATCTTAAAAGCTTTTTAGTAACACAATTATGTATGACAATTATGTGTGAAAAAAAGTTCTGTTTTTTTTGGATAACACAAAGAACTAAGCAACGAGCCCAGCACTTACAAAAGAAAACATATTTCCGAATCAGAACAGGTCACACCTTAAAACACCCGAGGTTGACACTTCACTTCACCTAGCAATAAACTCGAATTCCGTTTTGCGAGTTTCCGGATACATTTATTGCACGAGCAACCATGAAACTGGGATGTATCCGAAATGAGTTAACACAAACTGGAGTAAGAACTTGTTGTTATATTCTCCTTGTCGAATGAAAGACTAGAGGTTAAATGTGAATTGTACGTGTACAAAAATAACATAATGTCTCGTATCTGCTCAGCTCGAGCATATTCAATGTTATAATGGTTATTTTATTGTCAAAGAACACAAAACAAATTGTGAATTGGTATCCAACACAATTCAGTGGAAGCCTCTAAAGATATGTATTATTTTGTAAGCTAAGTTACAAATTGTAACCTCAAACCTCAAGGAAATAAGAGGCATCTAACATATGAACCTCTTTAGATAACAAGCCACTGGAAAACTCTCTCTTATTCATTTTGTGATTCGAAGGATCAATCATCTCTGAACAGTTCGTTTAGCTTGACTAGAAGAAGGCAATACATTTTAGATATAAAAAGGAACAACACCACGAAAACAATTTGGTCTGCGAATGGAATACAGAGAAATATATGAAACCCCGTGGAGCACTCAATTCAGCCCAATGGACACTTATGGTGCTTTGTGGCATTAGTTCCAAACAATCCTTAAGATTTTTTCTTACAAAAACTACACCGAAATGTTTTCCATGGATGGTAAGAAGTATCATCATCGCCGTTATTTTCGTAAAGAAATAATCGTCTCCCTGGATGACTCTGCCATGAGCCTGTAAGCTATTCCACGAATCTTCTTCGAGGCTTTAAAAGTAGGTAAAGTCCATGGATGGCAAAAAGTCTCTTGTCTAAACTCTGCAAAGAACTCGTTTCTACAGGTTCCCTAGCTGCCATACAAAAAGCCAGTCTGACTGCTATTATAACTACATTAGGTGAAGTAACACTGATCACCATTGAAATACATGTGTGGATTCTCTTTTGCGATTTTATGTGTGTTCATTCTGCTCAATGCAATGCGGTTCCATAACCCGCTAGAGGTTTGGTAAATACTCACTGAGAAAAAGTGCGGAACAGCGTGAACCTTTCGTCACGAGAGTGGAAGTTCCTGGCTTTTTCTTTCATGAATTATCCTCTCAAATCCCGATTCCGGAGCTATTCAAAATCAGACAGCCATGAGCTTAAAGGTTATATACGGGTATTACTGACATATACAATATTAAGCTTGCTTCTTGAGCCAAAGAAGAAGCCGGAGAGTAATATATATATATATATTTAACCAGCATAGAGACTTGAAGGGTTTATCAGCACATGGATAGAAAATCCGTCTACACTGCATTTCGAATCTCTCTTGCTACTATATATACTTATGTACAGTTGGAATGAAATGATCAGTGTGGTAATGATGAGAAAAAGTAAATCTCTTTTGTGCAGAGCCAATCTGTGACTCTTAGTCTCTCAGACAGAGAAAGAATACTACACGAGATTGAGAGTTGGTATTTGGATAGAAATAACTTCGCCTAGACGATACACATAAAGAAAAGGAAGAGTTACCTGGAGAGAGGCCGTGGGAAAAGTCATCCGAGTCTATATATATATATATATATACATATATATGTACGATATGATGGGCAACACTAGAAACAACGACGGAAGCCACCTGAGACGGCAAGAGTTGTTGTGCAGAGTTAGTACGTTCCAGGTTGATCTCCAGAAGTGAACTGGAGGAAAAGTAAAGTGTATTCTTTGGTGGATGTTGGTTGATGTGGGTGAACATTAACAGAGAGGAAGGGCATAAGGAGATCTCCTGTGCCCGTATGTGATAAGTAAGTAGCTAGCTGTTGCTCCCAAACTTTCTCTCCATTACCCGTCTCTCTTTCGAGCACTCCTGCATAGGAGAAGACTCAGAGCAGGAGGAATAGCCACTGCGCGAATGTGCAACAGGCTACTTTACTACTACTACAACAAGGCAAACTCGTCTACTCGCCCAAATTTATCATACATAGCTTTCTTTTGTGCCCATCTGCTACACCATCCCTCGAACATGAGTCAGATCACATTATGCATGTCTTTTCAATGCTACAGTTTCCGTGTAAAACTCAACCCTATCGACCTCGTAGCATTTTCACTTTAGAAACGGAGATTTCTCTTTCGGAATACCACCAGGGGAAATGAAAGAAACGGCTAGTTCTCTCTAAGGCATGTGAGTACTATGTGAGTCTACGACGAGTGTGTGTATATTTCGCATGCTTGCTTTTGCATAGATGTACCATTACACAATTTCTAGATCTTTTCTTTCTTGTCAGGACTTCCCACACTTGTCGCCGTTGAAAAAGTAGCACTAGAACTAGAACTCTTGTCAATTCTCCAGGGATTTCGAAAGGGTGGGTGCACTGTAACTCACTTCCACATACAGCAACTGCACAGATAGTGTCGTCGTCGGTGGTTGCAAAAATTTTATTTTTCTTTCCTTGTCGCAGGATATATTCTGGTGGTGTGTATAAAAATCCATTTAGTTTGGAATGTTTGGTAATCGAGTTTCCTCATCATGTAAAAGAGTCGCAACTTGTTCACATACAGCAAACATGTGTTTCATATGTGTCATGTATGTGGTAATAACGATAGCTTACCTGTAATCATTCACAAACTATCCAGCATTATTGTAGTAGCATATATATAGTCAGAGACTGTTTAGTATTTAGTCAGTAATGATTTAGCTTCTCATTATGCAGCTTTATTATAAAAAAACACACACACGCCTATACAGACCAAGAATGGCCTACTTATATTTCATGTGATTATCTAATAAATCTTGTTCATCTGCTTTTACAGCAAGAAGATTGCGTAAAAATAAAGCTTTCTCTAAGTCTTGACAGATAACCCACCTGTCAGACTCTACGCGTGGTGCACAATCTACACGGCTAATATTGTAATTTCTTGAACAAATAAGTTCTTTACCTCACCGACATAAATTACCTCACAGCTATTGTAACACCTGTTCTTGACTCTGCGTTTCTCAACATTTTTATACTCAATTTACTGCGGTTTCGCTTGGATTTCAAAGAAGACCATAAACTGCACTCTTATAGTCTTCTATATGAAAATTTTATCACATGGAAAAGCCTCACATCTTTTACGTAGTTGATTTATTGATTTCATGATTATTGTTCCATCTTGTAAACCGAAATATGGCAAACTTTGTAAACTCATTCCAGATTAATAAAAATATGAAACAGATTTAAAAGACAGTCGACAACAAGTCGCAATAAGTGACAAATAGAAGTTACATTAAAAAATTGTCTCTAATTCTCAGAAAAGCAGACGACAGGAGTAGCATAATGAAGTAGTTATGCTATATTTTAACAAGACTATAAACGGGAAGCCATATTTTATTACGCAATTCTTTGTGTAGCATTGTGTTACGCGTCCAGTTTAGAGTTCAGAGTCAACAAACTTATAACTCCTATTTCATTAGATTATATCGCATATATGCTCATGAGGTAGAATATGAAGTTGTTACCAGTGACGCATTATATGGGAGTTAAAAAGCTTTTGTGAGTTTATACATGCTTTCTTGTCGAGCAAAAGTAAAAGGGGTTGTTTCTTTTCATTTCTGCATACCAACAAAAAGGAAAGTTTGCATTCCTCTAGCGTACTTCTATACTCGTTACTACGTTTAGTAGTTGGACTGAATAATCCGCAGCTAGTGTGAATGTGAGTCACTCTAACTAATTCGACCCAAAGGGATTAATGCAAAAATTAGCAGATTAGTGTAGCTTTAAGTTAGAATGACGTAAATGGATCGAAGTTGAAAAAGGAGGAGAACGATTTTGGCTAGTAAACCTTTCGTCTCAAGTCAAAAATGTACATGATTGCTGGAATGTATTTTTAGAGATTTATCAGAAGTCTCAAATTTTACATGCTCCTACTTGAATGCACACACGTGTTGTGTAGGTAAAAGTAATTATCATATAACCTTTCTCCTGACTGGTACTAAAGTAAATACCTGTACATGCATGCAACTTATGGAGATTGCGAACTATATTTCGAGCTCTTGAGAAAGTAAGCACGCATGCTACTTATATAGTTTCCGGTTACTTATTATACAGCTTTTATTTTCAAGAAATATGCACCCAGCCAGCAGCAGTATATAGAAGGAATAAGAAGAAAAATACCATGAAATGAATCGGTTTTTCTCTCAGGAAAGTTGCATATTATTATCTTTTTTAATTTTTTAACAACATTTTTATTCAATAAAGTGTTTACATAACATAATAAACTCAATTGGATTACACGTCGTGTTTATTTTAATTGACTACAGCACATGTAAATCTCAACATGCTCTACGCGGGGACTATATTTGTTGTGCTCACTATCAAAATGTCATTTATTAGAATTAATTTTTGTCATTAGAACATCATTTAACGTCAGTTGCACACATACAATTCCAATGTAAACGATGCCGTTAAATCTCTTTGAACATATATATAAGTACTGTATGTATAATGTTCGATACGATGGTCAATTATATAATGTGTTGTTACATCACTTTTCAAACTTGAGACTATTAACTCTCAATATTTGTGTGTTTTTCGGGTGTCCTACATAATGTTTGAAAGAGAAAAAGTTGTATTATGTTACAACTAATCCCGTTGCACGCGTGTCTTGACAATAATATATATAGTAGTTTCATTGGTGAAATCATTAGAATTCACACATTTTGTTCGTCTTTGAAGAAGTCATTCGAATTTCGTCAAATTAGATAACATTAACAGTAACATTTGACTCAGTTTAATTGTTACCTTCACTTAACTTCACACGTAATAAACGAGAAAGTGAAGATTCTTAATTCTTGCATATTTTTCATGCTATACGACACAGAGAAATTTACATTTAAGTATTTAAATTCCTCAACAAGTTCTTATTTATCTCACAAAATAATTGGCAATAGTCATTTTGACCTTGGACCACAAAAATGAAGGATACTGCTGGAAATAAACAAATTCTGCGACAATCTGCAATCAGCTATAAGCAATATGGGCCAACCAAAAATGTTTTTAAAATATATCTTGCGAGATTATTATTAAGAGGGTTGAACAGAGAGTATCGAGCTATTTGCGGGTAAAGTTATTAGAGAAATGCATACATCGTGTAGACACAGCGCGTGTGATAACATTCTAAAAGACATGTATTAACAACATCACAATACGTGAAAACTTTGTTATAAATATCTTAACTGAAAAATAAGTGGTGAACTCATATTAATGATACCACAAATGATTCACCAACAAAACTGAATTCACACTTATGTGTTTTTCCAACACGTGTGAGCAAACGAATGGAAACACATCAACATCAGGTTATTAATGAAGGCACACAGATCCTCATCTGGCAAATAAACACGTTTACAAGCTTAAAAGTACAGAAGAAGTGCTTATGGACGAATATGTGTATCGTATTATTTGATTATAGAGTGCAAGACCTTTTTAAGAATACATATCAGTGTAAGTGTATGCCACATCACACACGTGTCGTAGAAACTGCACTCATTATTGCGTTTACAATTTATCACCAAACTTTCACTTAGTATTACGCACCACTAAATCCGTATATCATCTTCACAAGTGCAATAATTGTTCACAACATGGAGCAAAAGTTATTTATGCTGAACATATAAACCATAAACATTGAACTAAGTTTAGTTGTGAGTAGCTCTAATTTTGAGTGCAATTTAGGGATTATTATAATAATGCGGATTGCTCACATTTAACCCTAGGGCCTTTTTTAAACCAGGTTGGAATTTAATCCGAGACCATGATTATATAAAGGAGACAGTGCAGGAAAGTCAGCATATTATTAATGGAAGCCGTGTATTGCATATCGATTACTTGTTAACTCTCTCATCAGTAAGAGTTTGGTACAACAAATGTAGTACGAAATATTGCTCTACAGTTACATTTGGAGGCTGCGTGATGAAAAATGAACACTTTTAGAGAAATTCAATTATTCAACCGTATTGTATAATTTAACGATGGTGTTTTTGAAAACAAAACGCACGTATTTTTATACATAGTAAGAATAATAGTATCATCGATGAAACTGTAAATCGAGAAAATACAGACTTCGACCGATTATGAAACCGCCGCATACACATTATATATTACACAGAGTGGTAGTTAACCTTATTAGTTATCTTGGTTTCGTCCATTAGTTTCGATTTAGTTATCAGGTCATTTCACACATTAAGATTTCCCTGTTACCATATAAGATTGATACAAAACTTAAGGACAATTTAATCCAGGAAATAGGATTGTCAGTTCCTAAATGTTTGCATATCACACACACATACATAAAAATATATGTGTGCGTTTGTGTATAAAGTCATCATAAAACTCGGGCCCGCGGCAGGTGTATCAATTATTGGTTGTAGAGTAAAAACAAAAGCAACTCTGCAAAGTTTATAATCTGTCTTCTGAAAATCTCTCATAGGAAACAACACTTTAGTAAACTTAAAAGTACTTTGTATTGATCGTATGAAATTGCTTTTTCTCTGAAAATCTTTTTTAAATTGGATGTTTTATGTACCACAGAACTATCGGAGAGTTTTTATGTAGCTTCACTTAACGTCACATATTTGCATGGATGTGTTGCTGTCATATTACAACGAGTTAGTACGAGACAAGCAAGTCATTATGATGACTATATACTTACAGAGAAGAGATGATTGTTCTTATGAGGATGAGGATCCCTTCACATACTTTCTTCAGCACACTTATTTCATACATTTGACATTATATGTAGTATATATCGTGGTGTTGTAGATTTGTACCTACGGTTTTTTTCTACTTGAAGATAATTGATCACTAAGCGTAACAAAAATTGAGTACATCTCTTGTCCTGTAAATTTTACAGATCATAATTTTAGGATGGAAGAAGATTTTCACAAAAATACTAATAAGTGCTTTATAAAACTTCTATATGGAACGATGAGATGCGAATTATAGCAAGTGGCAGCAGTTCTGATTTATTGGCAAACAAAACGCAAGTTATCTGCTTTCTCTACAACTTGAAAATGTATATATCATCATCATCATATCCTTCGTGTGGCCGAAGGACACATGTCGATGTAACAACAACCCATTTAGGTGGACTAGCTTTTAATTTATTGAACACTTGCCCAACTTATTCTCAAATCAGTCCGCGTACTGTTCACACACTACAAATTAAACTCAGGTGACTAGCTACGGTTCACTTTGACACCTGTCTACAGTTATATATATATATATATGTATGTTCCACACATCTATTTCTATCTTGCTACTGCGTCTACTATGTGTACTACACGTCTAATTGTCTATATTTCTCTCTGTGTAATCTTCTATAAAAATGTCACTACTTTGAAAGTCTCTACTACAAATATTTATATATTATATTCCGTCTCTCTATTTGACCTTCTCTTCACTTGTCAGTCACACACCTTAAGTTTCTTGAAGTCAGCACTCTTCTGGATATTTAATACCGTCACTGTTGTATCAAATCAGTTTTTATATCGGAGTCTCGATTGTTCCTTTGGATTCAAATACCTTATACATATCTGCCTTAAGATGACTATATAAATGCTTAGCAGGGTACAAAATAAATTTCTGTAGTCTTTAAAATGTGTGTAGCAAATTATTTTAGCTTCTACTTGTGTCATTTTTGGGAGACTTAATTGTTTCACCACTTGGGAAACTAGATGAAGAATAAGGATATTCCTCTTCTATAAGTTGCAGTTGAGTTTTCTAAAAATATAAGCTTTCTACGTAATCCACTCACAATTTAGAAACAATTATTGGTAAAGGATTATTTTATGGTACGTACAATTCTCGACTTAGACTCGTTGATTTTTTTCATTACAAACGTTAACAAATGCATAATCCTCTCAGTTCTTATACTTTGCGTGCAGTGAATCTGCAAGTTTCTTTAGGTTTTCTCGTTTGAGATTAACTTGTCGCGAGTTTTCTCGCCGTAACCTCATCACGTCTTAACATTTCTTTTGTTTTACTACTTAAAGTAATATTATTGTATATATTATTATTTATATATATTTATACCCTAAATTTTAATATAATTGTAATCTTTAGAATGAGCTACAAAGTTTACAGGTGTATATAATATATATTGTTAAGTTACAGTAAATTTTCCTATCACAACGCTTGTATAATGCTAAAGTACACTTGTAAATCATCACAAAACACTACATTGTTTACTACGATTGAGATAACTCTCTTGAGAAGACTTGCGCTTCATTATATCATGCCATTCTAACGGTCACTGTATATATATAAATTGATTTTTTCTACGCGAAGTATTAACCCATGATTATCGGCTTTTATGGCACCGTCGTTCTGCACTAACCGAATGCGTAAATTCCTCTTTGTACGAATGAGATTACCCTCAGAGGAACTTCACATATTATACACTTGATGATGAAAAGTTAAAGGTATATCTCTCTTACTTGCTACACACTTCCGAGGAATAATTGATCGACACATGCACACATACACAAATAACTTTGTCCATATAACGCATAAGTATCGGAGTTACTGAATTGTCTCTCGCTAATTAATTGAATAGCATTCATTGGACCATGAAAGTTTTACTCTACTCCAACATCCTCGATAGATTGGTGAATAGGTGGGGGACTTGCTTGACTCGAAGGTTGCTGCTGCGGAGACATTTCTCTCGCTCGTTGCTCCAGTTCTGCTTTAAACGTCTCGATGTCTTGTTGGCTGTGGCAAGCAATGTTATGTTGTTAGCATGGCTTCACATATCATTCAGTGAATACGGCTTAATGAGTAAAAATGTTACCTAATCTGCATGAACAGGATTCCGTTAATGAGGTTCAACATATCAAGAACAGAGCCCATGGATGGAGGTTGGATCTGGATGGGTGGAAGACCTTTTCCGTGAGCCAAGTCGTTAATTTTGCGCTGCAGTACTACAGCCTGTTGAGTCAAATGTTGCAAACAGTCTGAAGCCTCTTGGGTCTTTTCATGCTTCTCCCCAAGTTGCTCTCTATAAATGGAAAATGTTTCTCGTTCGTTCATCAAAGCAGACCGGAAGTCACCTGATTACAATTCCAACCAGATTAGTATATACAAGTTGTAAGTCATGGAAATAAGTATTTGAAGAATCGCTGTTCGACCTACCTATACAGCTTTGTGTTCGGGCGACCAAATGATGTCCTACGGCTGTTTTGAGTGACCGTGCTCCGAAATACTTCTTGCTAAGCTCTAAAGCTTTCTCTAGGAACTTCAAAGATAGTTCGTACTCTGCGACTGCATGTAGAATTAGACCAATATTGCTGTCCAACAGGGCTATGTGAGGATGATTTTCTCCAACGACCATTAGGGACAGATACCGAGCTCTGTATGCATAAAGATGCGAAAAATACATAGTAAGCCGCTTTCATGGAATCAGACTTGAAAATAATTCAAGAGAAGTGAAAGGATACCTGTACAATAGTTTGAGAGCAGTAGTAACTTGATTATTTGCAAAGCAATACAGTGCTAAATGTGTGTACTCCAAAATAGTAGTTGGATGGTCGACTCCGAGAATTCTCTCAGCCATAAATAAGGCTTTTTGCTGATAGGCCATTGCATCTGCATGTTCTCCCATGACATAATTTAATCGAGCTAGAGACCTGAGGCAAAGAGCGATGTCGGGATGCATTGCTCCATATACGTTATTCAACAGATTGAGTGACTCGCTAAGTAGTTCATAGCCTTCCCGAAAGAATCCAGAGGACATTTTGGATTGGGCTGTGCTGAGGAACTTATAAGCATCGGAAGCCTACAGAACAAAAATGACAAATAGATCATTTAACCTCCCGCAGGTGACTATAAACCAACCATTTCACCATGAAAATGTTGGTGTGAGTCTCACTCACCTTTGGATCGATATGTTTGACAACAGGGAACACATTTAGGACATCTTCCTGAGTAAAACAGTTGCCATTGGATCGACCAGAGTTTCCGTTCTTTCCGAAGGCATATTCTCGCAGCACAATTTGTATTCCTGTCTTCAAGCAAAAAGATCTGAGAAGTGATATTTTCTGGACTCCGTAAAGGGAGAGAACAGAATCCAAGGAATCATAGGAGAACTCAGGAAACTTAAAGCCGTAATATGACGTTATGTCGCTCAAAATCTGTTCCCACAGTGAAGATTGAGTCAAAGCTGTCCATTCGATTCCTGTTCCGTTACCATTTGAACTGTTCTTTGGTTTTGTCTTGCTTTTATTTCTGTGGGTTCCTCCACGAGACCCTCTCATAGGAGCCAACTATATAATGTCACAAACATAATTCAATCACCTCATATTAATTAGCCAGCTAATTAGTTATTGACTCTGTCTCGAAATTAAATTAAATTAAATTAAATCTCGAAATTAAATCAAATTAAATTAAAGGTATATACCTCGTCGTTGAGACTTGGAGGCACTACGGACTGTCCAGACATAAGGAAGCAATTAAGGAAATGGCTGATGGCGAGACTTTGATTCATCACGTCAACATTCTAAAAGAATTATAGAGAGAATTATTAAAATTCGATTTCTTTCACGAAGGTTTCAGCTTCAGCAGACAGCAGAGTTGTTACATCGCCTTGTACCTGAATGTAAGGATTGAAGACGTGTTTTGCAGATCGGGAGATGAGCTCCATAATTGCAATGGTGGTCATATAGTGGGGCAGATTGAGAACACTTCCTGCAACTGGACTGCTGGCATGCCCATTCTGCTGAGGTGGAGAAGACCCATTCGGAATGACAGTGATCTTGCTAGCTGCCTCTTTGGTCAAAGTGTCCTTCTCGATCAAAAGTTGGACGACACGTCCCAGGTATCTCATGTTGATTCCTCTTGAATGCATTGCCGCAGAGAGGGTAAGTCCGTCCATGATAAGCGCGTTGGGGCCAAAGAATGTAGAACCACTGTCCAGTGCGCAAGCACTATTAATTACAAACCATAAAACCTCCACCAAATAAGCCAATTCCGAACAAACAGCCATACATGTTTCATTCATGTTCAAAAGTTATATTTTTTGCGCAAAGAACGTATTTGTGTGTGCAAAAGTGAAAGCCCAGTATACAGATAGGCACACTGTTTTTGTGCTTCTAAACGAATGTCGTGTGATAACCAGATGGGCCCCACATGCAGTGAAGTGATTTTAAATTGAAATATTAGAAATGGACATTACCTGTTAGAAGTGATGTCCCTGACGAATTGGGGAACTTGGTACATTAACAAAAATTCACATGCTTCTTTGTTCAGTCTAATTTGTAATTCCAGGCTAGGGTACTTCTTTGGCATGGACGTGTCTTTTGTTTCTGACTCGGACTTTTCTTCATTTTTCTCAGTTGTCGGAGTGTCCTGTGCAATGGTTTCCGCAAGTTTGTCCAAGTCTGGTTCAGCATGCTTTACACTAGGAGAAAATATATCCGGATTAAACCGAATGTCGAATTCATTATCGGCAAGTGAGCAGACTGAATTTGCTGCTTGTCTAATTGCTTTTGCTGTTGAGGATTCTGCAAAGTTTATAAAAAGAACGGTTCAGGTGTAAGAATTACATAATATATGATGTAATGTGGTACGCGCGGTAAGTTTTTATTGAAAGACATGACGAGTGTTACCTTCTGACTTTTCTGGAGAACTTGTGATGCTCTCTACTATTTTCTGATCTTCAGTTTGTTCTTTATTATTTGTAGATGGTTCGGTATCGTTTGGTAGATCGGCAGCAGGAGCCTTTTCTTCCCCGGGAGTCTGCTTAGCTTCATCCGTTTTGCTTTCAGATGTTAGCTGTCGCTTCAGTCCAAGAGTTTGTAGGTGATAAGCAGCTAATTTGATGAAACTCATGTATCGGGAGTCGACAAAAGCATCAACAAGTTCTTGACGAAGACAACATAGTTTATGAGGATGCTCCATAGGAAATCCCATTCCTCTGACTTCTTCACACAGCTCGACATTTTCCCCTGTGAGACAGAAGATGACGAGAATTGTTGAAATCCAATTTTGCCAAGAATGCAACCTAAAAGAGGAAGCTTACCTGGAAGGAAGTTAACATCTGGAGGGAAGGTCCGTAACAAATCCAAAATGTAGTGTCTACCGTCGTTACCGATAATACCTTTGCACTCCACAGACGAGCACAATTCGACAACTTCCTCTTTCTCGTTGTTTACAAAGTGAGAGAGTACTTTGAGTCTTGGTGCAGCTTTCTTGAGAAGTTCGAGGTATTTGTTGTTAGTGACCACCGTCTTTCCGAAATCGATAGATCCATAAACGACAGATTGATCCTGTTCTCTCTCCAGAATTCCGGGGATTATTGACTGTGCAGTGACACGATATCCTCTGTAGTCGATTACGACTGTTCCGAGTGTGTAAAGACCTTCAAGATCAATAGCATTGTAGGCAGCAACTCCTTGTAGATCATTTCTTGGGGCAACATGAGCCGCAGCGTCTCCTCCTAATTCCTTGTAGTGATCTCGCACGTCGAATCCCAATGAGAAGAAAATGTTTGACCAAATGAACATTTGCATCTTGTGACTTTCTCCAGGATTGATTGCCATTATGTTTCCATCAATGACCGCCACTGCTCCGCGGGTGGCAGCAGAAACGAAGTCAGAGTGGACCTGTGTAAGTGTAAGCAGCGGAGGGATGTAGTTTATTGCAGTTCAGAGGGTAAATCCCCTGAGGAAAAGTACTTGTTGAGAGATTGATTACCTTAAAAATTGCTCTTTCCCTTAAGAGTCTCTCTGGAAGGGTTGAGCGTGGAAGCTCCCTTGTGGACTGCAGTTCTTCATTCCAATCTCGAGTTTGGCCGGGAATATGTTCCTCGTAGCCTAGTTTAGATGAAAAAGCTTCCTCTGCTCGAATGGCATCCAAACTGTGTTGCATTGGTGGTGACACCCAAGAGTAGATTTGGTATGGTGTTGCAACACGTTCAAAAGGATGACGACTCATTCGTCGCTTTTGCAGTTGAGAGAAGTTTTTGCGAAACGCAGGACTAATTTGGTTTAAGAGTTCTATCAAAGAATGGCTCAAGAAGTTATTGGGTGCCGACGGAAGTGGGTCGAAGTTGTCCATTGTTGAGCGATTTAAGTAAAAGCCTCTTGGGGAAGCAGTTATGTGACAAGTTTTGTCTTCCAACGTTACCACTAGTAAGTACATTAAGTCTCCATGAAGCTTGCGATAACCTGGAGGAGGATTCCAGCCCGATGCGGCCAAAACCTGAAGTGAAACGTAACCTTTAGTAAATAGCTCCATAGAGAAAGCACAGAGTATTGACACTAGATAGAGGAGGCTAGTACCTTAAGGCAAGATATGGGTTTGTGCTCCTTGTTCAAGGGATGAATGGGATTCAACAGCAAGGAATTTGCAGTTCCAGGCATGATATAATCAGGTGGAGTGCAGTCCACAACGCGCTTCTTGCCTGAAAGGTCCCCTCCACTGACTGCGTTGAGGAAAGACAAGGAAGCACAGTCTGTACCAGCATAAGCATCGGCCCAGTCAGAAGGTTTCAAAAGGTCTCGAACATGCTTGACGTGAATTCTTGCTTCACGACAAGTGTACGGCTCTTCCACAACCTGATCAAGTTTCATCGTTTAGTACTATTCATGCACTAGCTACGAGCCAACCAGTGTATTCAAAGACTATGTATGTACCCTTATGACGGATCCATCCTTAAGTCCAGGAATACTCTTGAGCTCTGCAAAGTTGTCCAGAGTATTCCCATCAAGTTGCAATGAGAAACAAGTTCTATGACAGGTGTCTTCCCGTTCCATGAGCAATTGATGAAGCTCCTGTACAATCTCACTGCTTGAGACCTAAATACACGTGGTGAAACTGGTTTAGAATGGGCACTAGGAAAGTAGGAACTTGTACGAGATTGAATTCCTCTAACCTGAATATCAAAGGGCTCTGAGCCAGGTGAAACTATTTTGATGGTCAGCCCTGTGTCATGAACATAGTAGACATCTTCAGCCGAATCCGGTTTTCCCTCAGCATTAGCAGCAGCTTCCTCACTCCCGTCAACTGACTCTTCGGGTGTCTCCTCATTGTTGGCACTTTTGGCAGTATTGACTCCGTTTCTCTCCTCTGAGTTTCTCGTGTTCTTTAATGACTTGTTACTACTTCCCTTGCTCTTCTTTGACTTGGATTTAGAAGGGTTTGAGTTTTCTTTGTCACTTAACCCATTTCTAACTTCAGTGGCATCCTCGGAGTTTCCATTGTGAGTTGAGTCGTTGTTCGTTATGGCACAATCCTGAGTCTCGGAGTCTTCGCTTCCAGAGGAACTGTTTGTATCCTCCGACATCGCTCCATGGTGTCCATTTCCATTTTCAGTGTCGCATGGTTCTAGGTCAGGAACTTTTCTCTCCGAACTTTGATCGAGTAATTTCTTCTTACTATTTCCATTACTAGAACTATTGCACCCATCCGTTACTTTCATATTTCAACTTTCACTGGACAACCTTCTCCGGCAATTACTCTCCTCCTTAATGAACCAAAATTATGATAATTTGTGGAGCACACACAGAAAATGACTTGGAGTTTACAGTTTCACGATGTCTTCAGGAGTATCTACACAATTTAGAAAATACACTTATGAGTGGAAGCAAAATTTTTATTGACAAATTGTGTAATGAAAATAATGACTTTATTTGCTCGTTTTCTTGTTTGTGTCTTTGAATGTGAACTTATTTAAAATCAAGTTGGTGTTGTTTCAATCAATGTATCATGATTTGTAGAATTGATACAGTCTCACTTATAGTCTTACACTTAACTTTGTATTTTAATACCTTGGAATAACTTGGCTTAATAAACTATATGGCGCTTTGTATTCGTCAAATATTAGTCTTCAGATTTTACTATATCAATGAAGACTACCTTGTAATAAAAACTGTTCATTTAGTTAGACTCTATGTAGGCATTATATAGGCATCATCGCATGCGAGTTTTACGTAACACAAAACCCTATACCACTTCTTACCATGCTTTCAGCAATAACTTTTTTGTACTTTGACGAACCTTTGTCTGTTTGCTATACTTACAGAAGTACCATTGAAGTCTTTGAAAAAGCATGATAATCTATCATCACTAGCACCAGTTTCAGTCTGGAACTGTATCTGTTGTATTAAAAGAGTGTGTGAATGAATGGTTAGGAATCATGATATATAATGACGAAAGGTGTTTGAGAGGGCTTTATTACATATCGATAGCATACATTACAACTTATTAAACCATTTGCACCACACGAGACACATGTAATTAAGTGTCAAATGAATCATATTGCAAGCAAACGCTTCATTTCCAAGTTTTTCCCATGGGAAAGTTTTAAGGTTTATCGAAATGGTGTGTTGTGTAGAAGGATATTAAGAAAGACGGAGGCAAGAAGTATAATAGTAAAAGAAGATGTGAGACGAGGCATCACATGATGATGAGACTTCGCCCATTAGCAAAGGAGCGTGCACGGTATGTATGCATCCTAAATATCTTTTGCTCATCTCCACGAATTCTCTGCAACTCTACCGCTGAATGAACCATATTCTAATGCACTGATGGGAATTTGAAGTCGACCCTATTATTAACTGCTGTGAAATACACACTATACCACACTTCGCCATCACTCCACACAAGAATTCTCACTCCACAATCTCCATGCGGCTTATTATATGCACTTCCATTGCATTTATTTGCAACAAACCGTTGTTGGTTTGCAATACTTGCTTCAACAGAATGGTTGAGTGAGATTCAATGTAAAGTTTAGTTGGGTCGGTTTTGGTTGAGATTGCTGAGATCGTGTAGAGACGCACGTGAAGAAATCACTTTCAGAGATTAAACTTACGCAGCCAATATGAATCTCATCTTGATATAATATGTATATATAAATTATTTCGAGGGTTTTAGGTTATTTCATCATAATTACATATATTTAGAATTGTCGGAGGGTTTCACTAATTAATAGTTTCGGTATTTAGTCTTATGTATAGGAAGATATAAGTGTTAGCAGAGTGAGACTGTGAAGCATTAGAATATGATGATGTAATGACTTTCTTTTGAGGAATCGAGTGTTCCTGTATCTTAAATAGACCTTGGGTTGTATATTTCCTTACCTGGCTTTAGATGAGATGAGAATAAAAATTTAGCAGAACATTAGATCAAATTTAAGACACAACTTTAATGAACTAACGAATGACCACACTCCAATTCATGGCACTCCAGGTTCAGCTCTCCAGTGGAAGTAAATGCCGAATGGTACGCCTATCTGTATAAGATATGGGGTTCACTTGAGCCAGGACTTGGTCTACTACTGCTGGCATTTGAAAGAGTTACGAAGCTTCATACCCGAAGTATTTGTATTGGGAATAAAATTGGTAGTAGATGCTTATATTCCCCTACTTCTGTGTGTAGTTCCAGTTGCAGGTTTTAAGCAGGAGAGAACATATACAGGCACATAGACATTGGAAGAGGAATATAATATTCCCTAAAGTTTCCCCTTCAAGAATCCCTAAGATGTGCGAGTGTGTATCTACCACACTGGAATACATTTGGCCGAGTGGGATGAGAATTTTCTATATTCATATAGATTTGGATGCCGCATTGAACTCGTCTCTCTGTGTACACCTTACCTTTGGACACCAGGCAGTGATAAGCCCATCGTCGTGCCGCAATTCCGAGTTCCTCATGTGTCTACGAAAATGTTCACGAACTGGTTTCTCCATCTTTCGCTATGTTCATCTCCGAGCTCCCAACTTTGCTTCTACACCTTTTTTGGGGGAAGATAAGGTTAGGAGAACAATCTCGGTTGTGTTTGGGGGACAAACCCATAAGCACATGGAATATTATGTGTCCGGTATACATCATTTTGCTCTGCCAAAAAATCCAACCGCTGCATGCTTTTGCCGACTTTGTAGAGATACAACTATGTCGACCCCCGTCCCCCTGGATATTAATTAGGTGATCACAAGACCTGCGTTTTCGGCTGCGCTGAGAGCATGTCGCCTTAACTTGAAACCAGAAAGCATGTTCAGAATGAAACCATGTGGCTTGGACGAGCTATCAGAGCAAGACTTACGCAACCCATGAAACCCAACATGACCATCATACACAATACACACACACATGTGTAAGGGTGGAATGGATGAAACTTAAGGATATTCTATTATATGCATCTTAAACCTGACAACGTGGTCTTTGAAAAAAATCTTGACTTTCTCAGCAGCTCACTTGGCTCGTCTCATATAACAGTTAGTATTTTGTGTGTCGAGCTACGAGTTATATACATTACGGTTGTTTGCATAAATCATTACCATTTAAACTTGAGCTTGACTCGGACTGGTTGGGATTTTTTGTTTGCTCCTTCTTTAAAAAGGCTAAAAGGTACAATGAAGAAGTGTCCATGAATAGAAGATCCTTGTAAAACAATTTAATGAAATGCGTTAAAACATATTTATGGAGTGGCGATAGCTGGATTCAAGTTTCAAGTATTGCTTTATGTTAAACAGTAAACAGCCAGTCATTGAGACTTATTCATGTCTGTCTGCAATGTACACTTCCTGGGAATTCAATTCAGTATATACATCGTTCATATCTTATCTATTCTTTCTGAGTCTGGTCCATTCTTATCGTCTATGATTTTGATTGATAATTCGATACAGTCCCCTGTGACGTACACACATGTCCTATGTATAGTCTGACTGCTGGATCATATTTCTGTTGCAGCTTCATATAAGAATATGTAGAGTTAGTAGTTCGTTGAATTTCTTCTCTGGAAAACTGTGAACCCATATCACGTATAGGCAATGCTGTTAAATAATGAAACGGATCATACATGTGCAACGCACATTGCAGGAGCAAAAACATTTATTACAGAGAGCGAAGGAGAGACTTGCTAAGCTGCATACCAAGCTCATGGTTTCAGCTTAGAAGGGATAAAACATTAGTGTATGAAAAGTGATTTATGTATCTTAGGTCATGGTCATAGGTTAGGTGAAAAGAAAGAAAAAAAGGTGTAGTATGTGCATTTTCTAGTAACATACCTTAACTTTAGACATTGATACCTTTTCTGCGTGATTTGCATTCGCATTTTCTCGAGAATAGACTTGCATCACTTGCATGACTACGAGTATTTAAGCTAGGTGTGTAAGTGCAACATAGCAGAATTATGCAAGTAGTTATGAATGAACAGTGTTCTGCAACTTGTTTCTCGTAGCATAGAATGAATGCATGTAAATTAAGTTACTCTCCAGATTTAAGTTCATTGTCAAAGATTAAATGAATACAAAAGCAAGGCTACATCCATGTACTAATCGTAAGAAAAT
>Ga0194135_10000414_pt1 | contig 25228 bp, 14 predicted proteins | sample LitLau_LLRF_2013_FD_134024 | JGI IMG/M metagenome (GOLD analysis project Ga0194135, IMG submission 134024) | Freshwater sediment microbial communities in response to fracking from North America - Little Laurel Run_MetaG_LLRF_2013 (version 2) | ecosystem: Environmental > Aquatic > Freshwater >... | reverse complement strand
TGATCATTCATATATTCATTCGCCTTGAAGAAGATGACTCGTATATAAACATGAATTTGTTGATTCAGAAAACGGAAAATTTATAGTGCAGAAAACATGTCGGACTAATAGCTTGAGAAAAAGTATATATTATAAGCTGAACAACCAACTTTTGGACAGTTATAAGTGGGAGTGAGCAAGAAGTATGTTCTGTATTAGGTTGGAATTTGGAATTCGAAAGTATATGTGTATTTCTAACAAGCAGCAGAGAAGAGCTAACTGTGGGCACAATGTGTCATGTATGTATCCCCTTTTGAATATATGTGCTCACATATTTCTGTGCTTTCAACTTCCAACGACAACGACATGCGACCACTAAAATGACAACCTACTTTCCCAGAATGTAGATGAATAGAAAATATACATTTTATTACTTGAGCATCAAATAAAGCAGTCTTGGCTGTGTGTTTTGTAACCAACTATTTGTATGTCTGATCATGTACTCTGTTCGGGAGTATCATTTTCATATATGGAAGGAAAGAACTAATCTTTACCATATTGCGGAGACAGTTAATATTAAAATTGAATGTTACCTGCTTGTCGAAGTGTAGTAGACTTAGCATAGCTGTGTATAGTAATAAGTGTACCAGACAATTAAACATTCACGCAGTCGTAGATTTACAGCAAGTTTCTTGTTACTTTCAACAGGCAATAGCAAAATGTTACAAACAAAGTGAGACTCTTTATGAAATATTATACCCGACATAAATAGTTGCTATCGCATATTAAAGAAATTAATCTCGCCAAATATTTCTACAATCCTTCTTGGTACATTCGTAAAAGGTCGTCATCGGTTCATCAGCAGACCGTGTTTGCATCTGATAAAAGAATGCTTCATTATGATTACACTTGGGACAGAGAATTTCTGTTCTCTGTCTGTGTTCGTCAGTCTTCGCGGTTTCGACAATATCAGCATCGTCTCCATCATCATTAAACACTTGTATAACGTACCGTTCCTTTTTCTCAATAACGTACGTGTAAGGACACGTACGACATTTTCGTACCCATTGATCAGGTTCATCCTGTACTTTTCTGAATGTGATGACCAACAAGTTGTGACATTGAGGACAGAATTGAAATCGCTTCTTAATGAATGTGGGCGTCGATGGACGTCTAGAAGGTCCTTCTGATGTTGACATTGCGCATCAGTGACTAAAACTCGCTTTTTGATGTTCCTGAGACAAATCCAATTCAATCCGGCGGAAATCTAAAACCGAATAAACCAAACCAGTTTTGAATAAGCATTAAAATATACGTAAACTATAATTTACTTCAACCCTTTTACCTGTCTTCCTGTCCTTAATGATAAGATACACCAACTTGAGATAATTTCCTGTCACGACGACATCCAAATGCTACCCTTTCGAATTCCTAGTATTAAACAATAGATAACATTAAAATTGAATGTTAGCTTCCGTATCGAAGTGTCGTGTAGGTTTTTTGTGGACTTACCAATAACGTGAGTGATAATACACGGGTTCTGCACACGCAATAGGGTCCTAAAAAGGTCGAACTTGGAGGAAAGCCTCGTGCTCCCAATGCTCAGTTCGGACTCACAATAGTTGGCGCTTAAGCCGTGCGCTCGATGATGGTATATGAAAGAGATACGGGCAATCTTGACCAGAAACAATTACATATTTAAATATTCACGCACTCGTAGAGTTACAGAGGAAGCTTCATTTTTACTTTCACCAGGTAATAACAAGAGCAAACAATGTTTTAATTGAGTACTGAGAAGTATCTGAAGCAACTATACATAACTAGACCTATGTGTGTGTCGTGTATGAAGTTTGTGTACAAGGCAAATATACGGAGATATATATCATACACGTGCGTATATAGATACGTCATACAGTCTTAATGTGTGCCTTATTCAAAGAAACCGTGACCTGAGGAAGTCGTTGAGTTCCGCGATACGGATAATAATGGAATGACAAAATTTATTGTTTGAGAAGTCAATAACGGATTTAGTGAGAATGGTTAATGGTCGTTAGACGCTAGGAAAAGTCGCTTTCCAGCAATTTCCCTACTCAAGAGCTCAAACAGAAGGAATAAAATGTTATATAACGACAATGCTGATTTCATCATTTGATTCATTCAGACATATTCTAGGATATATTCATGCCACTAGCTACAGTCAACAGCAGCAGAGAGAGATAGAGAGTAGTGTGTCCGTACTTGGTGGTGGTAGTTAGACACATTTGATACTTGAGAGGCTTTATACTTTCTCCAACTCCAAAGGATTGTTATAGTTTGTGTGTTCATCTTTCCTCTTGAAAGCAGTTGGCTTGCAGTCGTTCCTATACATAACGTCGTATAATAAAGGAAAAGAGAATCTTGTAGAGATGTGTAGTAATGTTCTTCAGTGTATAAAAACAGAATTTTTTGAAGCTAACTCTAAAAAATTACTCGCTCGCGTCAGACACTATATATACTTAGGCTGAGTTATGGGGAACTGCAGCATATCTGCAGCTTCTACACTATATTTATATAATATGCTGTTCAATTTTCAAGTTACTTTCCCCTAGCAATCCGATTTCATTGACACACAACACTATTATTGTTTTACATTGTTGTGACCTACTTCGTGCACAATGTATGTTTATGGATGTTTTGAAATGAGCTTTGTAGGGAGCTCCTTTTATTTTCATGATTTGTGAGAAAATAAAATAAAGAAGTTTAGAGCAACCGAAAAGGCCTGAAAAGAAAGTTGAAGTCTGTCGCATGAAAGGTCCTTTTGACTGGCATGTACATAGAGCACACGTGTAACAATAGATGAAGGATTGTTGAGTTAGTCCACTCTGTGGTTGTGGATAATGTCAGGAAAAGACACAGGATTGACAATAAGAGTTCCCCATCATCATGCAGCAGCAGAAATATTATCTGCATACACTGCGATATTTTGAATGGGCTGAATTGTGCAATGTGGGTACAAACGTACAATAGAATTCTAGAGAAAGCAGTCACATAGACAGAACGGGACAGACTACGCAAACTGCTGCGGCCACAGATAATCCGATATGTCTTATATATAAGTCAGAAAGATATTGTCCGTATAGAGATACACTCAATGGGTGTTGGAGTTGTGTCGTCCTACTCGGACTCCTAGAGATTCTAGAGAGTTTTGCACAAACGGTTCTAAAGCTACTTTGCTACTTAACGGAAGAAGTCCCTCTAAAAGTCAAACTTAGAAAAGGATTTAAAATAGATAACCACCGAAAAGAATAAAAGTCAAAATATTTTAACGAATCATACACCATCTCACACTAAATGAAGCGTGGAGATACTTCAGTTTACGCTTTTAAGGTTGGCAATGTGTTTATCGAGGATCCTCATGGACTTTGTAACTTATTAACGGAGTTTTATTGGTTTTGTTCCTTCGTGGAACTGTTGTTTTAATCAAATTTATAGACCAAGCTGTTAAATTTAGTAATTTTGTTTGAAGTATATCGTTTCATGAGAATTATCTACGAGCTCAACTTGGCCCAACAGTATTTTATGTAAACAGCAATACCGGCGATTAATTTTTAGGTCTCCACCTGCGAAATGAAATATGAAGGTGTGCCAGGTTGTAGTGCACACTTTACCTTTAATATGCTTTTACTCTGTTTAGCACTTGACAGCATCAGAGTAGTTGTGGTTTTGTAGACTCTACAAAACTGGTCCAGAAGTTGATTACTCATGGATCTTCATGCGTCACGAGCGTTTGTTCTAATGACATTCCCAAATGAGTGATGAGCTTTAGTCTTAAAAGGAAAAGTTAGATGCCCAATAAGAAATAAGAGGATCTTAAAATCAGACTCAAATGAGTCAAAAAGCATAACAAAAACCATACGTGTACGTGTGCACGAAGTATGTCGGATTGATGAAAGCGAAGGTCTCTTGAAACTATCCAATAGCGTCTTCACGTCTCATAGTTAAGTTTCATGGTGTCTTCTTTCATTATTGCTAGCATCCAAAAATTACGCCTTCTGGAAAGCTGATACAATGCTGTCGTCTGACTTGTTAGAGATAATTTGTCGAAGGAAACTCTATATCTCATTATCATGCACCACAATGGACGATGTGAAAGTAAATTTTATTACCATTTTAATTGTCTCACTTGAGGTTAATTTATTCAAGGTTCTAGTGAATTACATGTCGTGAATGTCGCTCCGCACGCTTCTCTTCTTGCCCCGTTAATTAAAGTTAGCAGGCGACTCTTATTGTCCACTTTCACTGGCAATGAAAGCAAATCGTGCCTTGTTTATCAATGATTGTGTTCTCACGGTGTATACTGGAGGTTAGAAAAGGTCGATATGAAGACGGTCCCGTGAGGTTCCTCAATGCCTCGATCAGGCCTGCATGTTTATTGATCATCCTGTTAACAGCGACAAGTCGCACAGAGGAAGGTGCTGGTAACTTTCTCTCTTAAAATTACAAGTCAGCGGGGTGCTTACGTAATACGTAATTTATTTGCAGGTTAAATTATAATCATGCTGAGATGTGGGAATAATATAAGAAAGTAGTATATGTAAGTTAAAAAGTAATTTCCCAGCGCAAGGTCTTGGAACTAATTTCTTGTCTGAAATGAACCATGAAGTTGGTGACACAATCGTACGTCCATAATTTAGTTCTTCTAGGAAGGAGTCGCTGGTCGTCGTGAGCAGTTCTGAAGAGAAAGTAATTATAATTATGTTTGATCATGCAATTTATAAAGAGCTGCACAGAAATACAGTTAGTATTAAAGTAACACCTTTGACTAATTAAGTTTCAACATTTTTATTTCCTCTCCTGTTGCGTTGTGAAAGAGTGTAGCTTTTTGTTTCACAGAATGTCAATCAAGCCTTTAGTAGCATGTAGGCGTCTGTAAACAGTCGGATGAAGTATTTTGCAACTTGTTTTTTTTTTCAAACTGTAAGGAGAAAGCACCTCAAGTGAAATTGTTTTTCTAATTAACACGAATAAATTTTAATACAAAAACTATAAATATTACAGTCTAGTTATTATTTTATGCTCCAGACATTTATAAACATGTCTCCGTATGAACACACCTGTTCATTTTCACGTGTGCCACTTTAACTTATGCAATTATGCTGCGAGGCATCATAACTATTTATTTACCTCAACCCTCGTACATTGTTTTGTTGTTTTTGTTTATAACAAATAACAACTACTGTATAGTGAGAACTTTTTGGGTCAAATTGTGAGTTTAACAATGCGAATCCTTTCTTGACTAATTTCGGCGCAATAAATCCTCTACTAAGTAAGAGGTTGTGCTAACCCTTATACTAATATTAAGTCAGAAGTTGGTCGTTGGTGCGCATTGTTCACCTCAATCAAACACAATTACCCATCACCCGTGATGACGTTCATCGACTCTCTACAAATAGGTGTATCTCTCAGTCAGCACCTTTAGATTGTGAGTGTGTATGGAATGTCATGTAATCCAAAGAAACAATTGTAGCACAGCAATTACAAGAGTGATTGGGGATATTAGAACTGAAGGAAACTGTATGAAAGAATGATTACAAGACTAGGGAACAAGTAAGCAATCCAAGCAGTTAGCGTCTACTGTCACTGAAATAGACACACACACAGCTAGAAGAGAGCATTCAGGGGCGCTTGGGAAAGTAATTCAATGGAGATCTAATTGTCACAGAGGAATCCTCGGAGGAAAATGTGAGAGATTAGTGTCTGTAAAAGTCCAGAGACAGCAAAGACATTTCGTAGTATCCTGTATGCATTGCATGCGAGTTTGCTATTCGGCTTGGATGGAATAATGGAAGGCAAGATGATTGGACGGACAAAGGAGTGCGCTTATTTAGATTTGTTAGTACAAATTGAGAGAGTTAGAAACACATGGAGTTCTCCGGCATACGGAGTGAGTTAATCGATATTTTAACTGTATAGTAATGACCAAAGAATAGTTCATAGATTTACATCCATCCATGCAATCGCCAGAGACAAATGTCCAGTCAGTCCATGTCAACTTGCACCAGAGAGCGAGAGAAAGAGAGAGAGAGAGAGGAAGAATGGATTCTAAACAAGTTGTGCATGTTGCATGAATCTCGGTAAATTCTAAGGTTTTCCATTCAACTCCCTCGAATTTTGTCTGTCTCGATATTCTAGCTGTTTCAAACCCGGAATTCATTGTGTCCCAAGGGATCTCAACTAAATAAGCTCTCTCTCGAAATGAAACCTTTTATTGTTCGGGACTTGCATCAGCTTTTGGATTTCCTTCGGAGGTGATTTGTTACTTCTGGTTGTCTTCAGTGCAGTGTGCACTACGACAGATTCTGTTACAACGTAAACTTGGAGGAGTAAAACTAGGGGTGGAACAACTTTTTGCAGAATCTCTTGAGTAATTTTACCCTTTACCTTACATTGAGCTGTAGTAGGCTGAGCAATCTAGCTAGCCTGAGAATATCTTGCTAGCTTGGAAGACTTCAAGAGAAAATGAAATTAGGACTACGTATAGTTTTAATTCTAGTTCTTAAGCTTATTATTTTCGTATATTGAACTAATTAGCAGAAAGAAGTTGTTCTGCTTTTATGATACCAACGAATGATGATGAGCGATGATGATGAATCGAGTGTTTTCTTGAATTTTGTAAACTTTCTCTTTTTATTTCTCTCTGTTCTTCCTACACTCATTAACTTTATCTCACTCAACCTAGTTTCAAACGATAAAAGATAGAAGTGGACGAACTACGTACAAGGTCTTTTTACAGTGTGGAGTTTATTTGGCTTAAATTCGAATCTTACTCACGTTTATGAAGCGTATGATTGTTTTTATCAAAACTAATAACTTTCGCATGTTATAACCAGACTTATTATATGACATGACATTTGATACGGGCTTAGATAGATTTGACATCCCTGCTGCAGGTTACCTCAGCCAGAATATTATTTTATTCATTACATCCTGTTGTCTTCTATTTCCACGTAAGTAAATCTCTTGACAGACCTGTATAGCTGGTCCATTTCGTAAGTATATGCCGAGTCGTACTTGAACCTCAGTTATAAATCTATATATATATATATTTATACACTTCTGAATAGATTCATGTAAATTCTAGTAGCATCCTTATACCCTATAGAAAATACTGAGGAAAATTCTATTGTAGAACTACTCGGAATTTTTATTCCTGCACGTTTTGGTCATATTTGATATCGGTCCAATATTTGAGGCTCGCTATGCTACTTGCATAAATTGCAGATCTGCGAGCCATAGATGCAAAGTACTATGTGCTCCAGATTTGCTTCCGATACACAAAAACATGGCAGAACGACTTTGGAAAGGATGAGTTGTTTAGTTTCCGTTGGTGAAAGTCAAAAGGGCTTCTGTGTAGTATTGTCTTTCTCTCTTGGTAATCCCCGTCTCAAGTAAATTCGAGACATAAATTGAGTGCTTTTGAAAGCATCCATTCCATGTCTCCTTTTATAAGTCCGGAGTTTATAAATCTCTGACGGCTTGGCTACCGAACGGATTATACTTTGTGGTACGCATCCATGTCTACATACATTGACACCTTTGCCATTGGAGAACTGTTCCTAAATCATAGAGAAAGCTTTTGGAAGGAGCGAGACAAATACGGATTGTAAAAAACACACATCCCTGTAGTTTTACTTTGTGTAGTGAAAGTTAAGTAGTTCTGCGAAAAAGATCAGCCTCTGATATTCTACTGAGGCAATTTACTACCCATGATTTAATCTTCACACAATGACTATGTCCTGACCATGCCAATGAGCAGCGCATCATTGGCTTCATGACTCCAATAACACAATGCCGATTAGCTAATGAAATTCCTTTATTGAATTATTGTGTTACAGCTAGCAGAAATCAATCGACATTCTTGGGTGACAGCCGGAGGAAAGGGAGAGTTGGAATTGGAGTTGCCGATGATGGACGTTGTTCAAACGCACGTGATACCAGCCTCAGATGCCGTGGATCCCGATGTTCTCCAGGCTATCGCAAGTCTAGGATGTTTTAAAGATCGAGAAAAACTTATTCAGGAACTTCTGAGTCCCAAGTAGGTCACGACAATTTTTTGCTTTCACCAGATCTGCTGTGGGTATAGGAGAGGTCGGATAATCTTCGTCACCAGCATTTCTTTACGAATTCTCTTGAGTATACCACAACTTTTATCGATTCCCATACATACTTACAATATCTGATCTCAACCACTCTTATACCTCAGCAAACATGAACAAACAGTAGTTCCTGTTAATTGCTACAACATGTAGTGTTGTTGTTAGACATCAGAGAAAACATTTTTCAAGAAATAACTGCAGTCAAGATCATACAAAAATTTAGCGATACGGAGGAGGTTAGCTCAGAGCTCTGCTCTTTCTTCAGATGCTTAATAATCTGTATAAAATAGAACAACCAAGTTCTTCCTATAAAACTGCAGTTTTCACCGCAAACTTGTTTCTTTTAAATTTTATTTACATTGGGAGTGGCGTTTCCCTCATGAGCTGTTGTCAACTTTCTTCATGCGGGCGTATCTTTAGTCTCTATTTTTATTTTCCCCGTAGGGTTTAAAATGGTATTGCTGAATGGGCTTAGCTGGCAAACCACTTCTTTACCAACTCCATGTTTCTTTATGTATAGTTTGAGTACATCGCTGTGTTATCGTGCAAGCTGAGCTGTATGAGCTCAACTTGTTTCAAAGAATAGTTTCTGACTTGCTGTTAGAACTTTCACCGTCAACATAAGCTGAAATTAAAAATATTTGAATACACTCTTCATCTGCGTAGTCTTTTACACTTCGAGGGAGTCTTGACTGCTACAGATTAACTTTTACTAACAAACTATATCAGAACCAATTGCACTTTGAGCTCAAATGTTTATGGAAATTGAAGATTTAATTTCATTCAAAATATGAGCACGTTGAAGAACTTTTGAGTATTTTTTTAAAAGTGAGCTCACGAGAAGGGTAGAAGATCGAGTACCACTACTATAAAACTATAAAAGGATTATCTAAAAAACTACATTCTACAAGTTTATTCTGTCTTTCATTGTAATAAAATGTAAAGGGCAGCTTATGAAAAAAGCCTGCTTAGTATTTGACTACACATTGATAGCTTTGGTGTTAATTTTCAGCCATAACACGGAAAAAGTAATTTACTTCCTATTGTTGGACCGTAAAAGAAGAAAGCCGTCTAGAGAAGATGATGGGGAATTTGTAGGAAATCGAAGGGATTCGATTTCAAACACCACGACAAATTCAATTATGGATCCTCCTAGAAAACGGATAGACAAAGTTAATGGGAGTGCTTGTGCATATCAGTTCGATAGAATCAGCGAGGGGTCTCCTATAACTCCAAGAAGGCACCTTTACAGGTAAAAATCTCTCAGCAAAATTATTTTCTACGCTGTTACTTTTAATCACAGATTTATAAGACTGATACAACTTTCTCTGCGCGTGTGTATGTGTGCAGTGTGAGAAGCTGATTCTCAAAATTCCCCTCTTTTGTTCAATATAGATAACGCAGGTTTATTTGGTCTCTTCACATTAACCTAAAAGCAGGAACATATATTAGGGCGTGCATGACTTTCAGTAAAGATGCTTTTGTGATGAGATTCTGGGAATTAAGTTGTTTAGTAAAGGAAAATTTCTAGGAAGGAAAAGATGAGTAGGATATTGTATTTATATAAGGATTAAAAATGTAGGAAATATATATAGAGTTTCTTATCCTTATTGTAAAAGTCCACACATTGTTTAAACAAGACAATAGGTTGTTTGCCTGGTGTGCTTAATTTGTGAGAGGGTACTGAAGAGTAAGTGGACTCTATGTATGTTGTTTGCAAAGACTTATTATATGTTGAATGTATGTGGGCCGGACGCCCCTACACACACACTCAATTAAAAACAGGATGTAGGAGAAAGCTTTCTCCGTGTTTATTGACAAGAAGCTTCTTTGTAACAGACCACTTGGATCACATTTTATGTCATCTGATTTCCTTTCAACGTTAATCCCCTGGGTTAGAACTACACACAGTATTCTTTTGGGTCTTCGCATTTCACTGGACGTCCACCATCGTCTTAACTTTTTTTCTTTTCCTCTACCTCTCTCTCTCTACAAGAAAGACGAATAAAAAAGACTTGTCTCTAGAGATTTTACAATGCTACTTTCACTTGAGACATAAAATCCCTGTGTTCGTTTCCCATCTATTCCTTGTAGTGCTCATCTTAAGACTTTTACCTGTTTCTCTCTGATTCAAATAGAAAGTCTGTATTTTATGAATGTTCTTGTACAAGTTTTAAAGTGTGTAATAGAGTCGAGTGTTGAACTCCTGCAGGGTTAAGCAAAACAAGAAACACAACATCTAAACTTGATGGTGATGATGATAAGGCCAATTGAACCCGGCTGTCTGCAACTCCACAATGAATGACTCGATATATATACAATATAGTATTGTCTTTCCTTTCAGCAAAGAAGAATCATTGACTCTCTATATATATGTACAAAGAAGTACACTTCTCAATTTCAGATAGTTTGATTAAATTGAAGTACTTTTTGGTTGTCTGAGCCATCTTCCACTTCATTTGCTATGACATGCTTCTTTGAAATTCATTTGAGTTCTTGTTGACGTATGTCATTCATTCATTCAAGTGGAAGTTCTTACCGTTTGATTCATCAGTGATGATGATACTTTTCATATTAAATTATTCTCCTATTGACCTGAGCACTCTTACTCCCAAAAACATTATCAATATTGCTTATTAATTAGATGGTGAAATCCTTGTAAGCGCAGAAAATAGCCAGTACGATAACTTCTCTCAGAAAATAAACACAAACTGTAACAAAAAACATGAGTATTAATCTTTTACTCTTGTGATTTCAGTCGGCACAGGAGGCCAAGTCTGCACTTAACAAATCATTCATCGCTGTCTAGTTCAATTCCTTCATCACCCGTCCCATCTCCTAAGATGCCCCACCGGGTGACAGGAAACCAATCTGGGGGAGTAAACAACGACCATCACCACCACCATCATCACCATCATCATGAGATCCCACAGATAAGTGTCCACGGTGGAGTGGGAGGAGGAGGTGGAACTGGAGCACATACCAACCCAACTCCTCCCGGATCCCCGCATCTTGCTCACTGGAGGTCTAGGCTCAATACTCTCAAAAACAGTTTCCTCGGCTCTCCAAGATTTCACCGGAGAAAACTGCAAGGTGAGTACAATTCTTGTCTTCTCAATATTCTTAAGTGAGATAAATGGCATTTCAACTCTAAACTGCTCAACATTTCATCACTTAATCGCTCACTACTCATCGAGTAAATAAAACTCTCAAGTTCTCGTTAAAATCTCAATGCTTGGAGTAATGATAACTTTGTGTATTCAATATGTCTTCGTGGAGTGGAGTGAGGTAGGAATTAATGGTTATGTTGAAATAGAATGAAATATTGAGGCGTTCCTCACAAACAGCAACTAAAGATGAAACTAAAAGAACTTGAAGGCCGGACGGGGAGCACCATTCTGCACATACATAATTAATAAGCGTAGAAGAAGCTAAAGGCTTACAATTAGTGATAGCGAATCTTGTGAATACGCGAACTCTTAAGTAGTTGGAGAATCATAATTCATTCTCATTATTACCATACTTTGGGCTATTGTCTCAAAACTGTGGAATAAATTTTTGGCACAAACCCAGTCCCGGAGAATAAAGAAGCCTTGCATAACTTTCGACCGAGACTTCGCTTCGTCTAAGAAGTAACTGTGTTGTATAAGTAATCTATAGTCGAGGCGTTTTTCCTATACATCTATCTACATGCTTTATATATAGTTGTGCCAAACTTTCTAACCAGTAAAAGAGTTGTGTGTAGTTCTCCCAAGTGGACAATCAAAGAGAAAATTAACCAGCTTAAAGTATCCTTACATATGTACGAACCATGTATCAGTTTAGGTAAACCCTACGTATAAAGTCAAACACGACACATTATTTACTATTGGCTTTTAATTTTAAGAAAAGATGATGTGTAAAGTTGAAGAGTTAAAATTCATTCCGGTTGGCGAATTAAGAAACCGCTGTTAATGTCTGTCCACGTGTAATAATGTATTCCCATCATACTCATGCGGAAGGAATTTTATTAAGTTATCAAAGAAAGTAGACCAGGATGAACCTCGAGGCCTTCCTTCATTATAATAATCTATCCAAACGGCGGTGTAGTCTGATGGCTGATATGTAACTGTATGGCCTCAAATACTCAAAAGCTGCAGTTTTCATCTTATTACAGAAAAGGTCGGGATGGAACCAATTTACACTACCCTTTTCATTACACACACATCACTGGAATTGAAATTGCTGGGTTCTCATAATGTCTACTCAAGTGTTTCCATCTTTAGAGACCTTTCTTAGCGAGAAATTGAGAATGTCGAGATCTTCATCTAATTGCAAAAGTTGTCTTATGCCGTTAAACTAGATTTTTTTGTGATTCTTATACACGGATCCATCTTAAGTTAGAGAGTTTCTCTCGATCTGTAACTCGATCCAATCCTTTCATAGATGAACTTCCACCACTTTACCTCAAACTTTCTCTCTCTGCTTTTTAGTTTCCAGAGGTTGTAACAAACTCCATTAATTCTATGGTGGTTTGCTAAAGCGTCTTGAGGTTGTGTGGCTGAATGTGCAGTACTTAAGGGTTTGTTTATGAAAAAGCAACATGAAGAAAGGGCGAGAAAATACTACGTCATTTTTCCTTTTATTGTGATAGAAGAGGAAGAAGTGTGATATGGATTGGTATACAATATTTAGCAGGCAAGTGACAGGAATACTAACGAACTACATCTGGGCTAAGAAGTTTTTCTATAAATAATGCATAATGTAGCAATGCTGTTCGTGCCAAAAAATTTATGCAGAGATTATTGTCTCCTCATACCAGTTTGGACTTTCTCTCTCATGCTATGCTCCCAGTCACGGGAGTCTTAATCTTTCTCTCAAAAGTCTATATATAAGTCAGACTATATATATATATATATATACATGGAGAGAGTACCCACGTAGTCAAGTACATAAGTGTTATGCATGACACTAGGGAATGTAAAAAACCCTTATAACAGAATTCTTTCCTCCGCGAAGTCAACTCGCAAAACTTTGCAGCGCTAGTTTTACATTGTGATTCGGTTTCTTTCAAGATTCTGCATAATTTTTAATTTCATTGGGAATCGCACCATATAAAGATTGAAGAGGTAGAAGTTCAATTATATCCCGGACTAAACAGAAGCACACACCCATTCATTCGCACATTAACATGAGTGAGGAAGAAAGGAATGCAGATGATTGAGGAAGTTTTAGGTCTTATTGCCGCTAATTCGATAAAAAGGGTTAGGCACGTTTAGTGGAAGTCACTGTAATACACGTATATACTGCGTATGTAGACTATATACAGACTCGTAGTTGGTAGAAATTGCTTCTTTCTCTCTCACACACACTCACGTACAGCTTGAGGGTTAACCCAAGGTCCCTTCCGTCGTCCCTTTCTACTGACATAATACAGCTTCTTTGGAACATCTACTGGGAAACGCGTCGAATATATTCAGCACCCTCAGATTCACTCTGCTGTGGTAGCTTGGGTAGTACTAACACGGAATGCTGGTCTGAGCGAATGTAATTTTACTCCTTGGGCAGAATACACAGAAGAGCCATGTCTGGAGAAAGTCAGAAAGGAATTCGCACATGCGGGCGGGTCTATATATACTTTTATTCGGTATTGGTGGAATACGAGATTGAAAGCCACAAATTTTGTCACACAGTAAATGACAGATAACCACTAACATCCTACTCTGAATCTATAGCATGGGACCTCAAGTTCTGAATAAGCTTCACAAAACAATAATGATAATAACACTGATAATACACGAACTTTGAGGGTGCTGCTGATTAGACTGGCTCGTGTTTTTGTACAAATTGTAGGTTACAATTAATAGCAATTTCGCCACCACTTGTTTGTTTTCATTAAAGGGAGACTATAACATATTATTCATTACTGTTATGATCATAATTATCATATGTACCTGGAAGAACTGGGTTTCAGATAATCCTTCAAGAGAGCTTTTTATTCAGAATGATGATACATAACTGTTTGGAGACTATGCATAACACGTGATTCGCCGATAGATTCAGTCAGTGCACATATAGGTTGCCATAAATAATTCAAGTACAAAAGACAAATGGGATTCTTTGATGTGCAGAGAAATATTATAGATTCTTTTGCACGGAAAAATTTATGCTCATGAATTTTGTACATGTTGGCAACGAGAAATACTTGGAATACTCCGATAGTTGAACATTGATACAAGTATATGGTGAAAGTAATGGTGAGCAAAATCATTTGAGAGTTAGACACACATCATAAGAATTTTAGAACTAGTGCGAGGTCACATATAAATTGTACTTCGATTTGGTTTATACGATCGGAGTGGATTTATGAGATGTTGTGGGCAATGTAGGAAATGTTCGGTGATGGTAGCCATAAATTGTGTGTTTGAGTATAAAAATGCTTGTCAAACATCTTAAAGTACGCAGAAGCCATTTAAGGCATACACTGTTCGTTTAATGACTGAATTATTAATGTTGATTAATTTGCTTTCAGCTTCTAACGAAGAGGTTCACCTTACACCTGAGGGTTCGCCTGAACTAACGAAACGTTCCTGGTTTGGAAGTTTAATGGGATCGGAGCGAGATGAAGCATATACAATTTTGGTTCGAGGAAAACCATTAGCTACAGTGAAAGCAGACCTTATTCATGCTTTCTTATCGGTAAGTGGCCATGGTGGAACGTAGAGAGGAGTTCATCAATTTCAAACTAATTTGTACAAATTGTTTTGTCTCTGTGTGTTACAGATAGCAGAACTTAGTCACAGCGTCGCTAGTCCAATGTCCTTCAAAGTTGAATACAAACGCGTATCTTCTGGACCTGCGATGTTCCAAATACAACGTCAAGTGAGGTTCCAAGTCGATATATCTCCCGTCCCAAAGCCACCTGGTCATCCTTCCTCACAAGAAAGGGAGTTCCTGTATGCCGTCACTTTCATCCTGCTGTCTGGAAACATACGGAGATTCCGAAGGATATGTGAGCACATACAATCCCAAGTTTGCAGTAGAAGACCTCCGCCACCGTCGCCTAGGGCTGCTAGGAAATTCGGAAATTCTGAGCAGCTGAGTGAGAGTTCCTCCTGCGGATCAGACACATCAGACAGACTTTCTCCGTTTTCGAATGCTGCCAATCGACAGGTAATCTCATTACAATCCATTACCCCACGGTTGCTTCTACCCAGTCAGATCAAGTAGCCAACTGAGACAACGAGATTAATGGAACCCACGTCTTCACATTGCATCAAACCTTTCTCCAACAAAATGTTTCTACTTTCTTAACACAACACAAATTACTCTTGATCTCTCATCCACACTCACTTCGACTATCGGACTGGAAAAATTAAGTAGCTGATAGACGAACATCACCACGTCGTGCATACACACGATAGGTCATTAGCAAGTATAACCAAGGATAGAGAATAAATGTCCGGGCCTTTCAATCATTTGTCTCACTGAGCTTATGGCTTGATTCCACCAGTCTCATTTCTTCACTACAGTACTCACGTCGTAAAGAAACATTTAACCCAAGGGAATTTGACTTAATATTCAGCTGTGAGTTTATCCAGAAATAACCCATCGTTTTTTTATGAGGACTGTGGATTGTGTGGTTTCTTATGCGGACGGTTGTAGCAAAGTTATTTTTTCGTGTAGTTTTTCGACCCTGGTCTTTCAGTTAAGAACACATCAAACTTTCTCTTTTTCGGCTGAGAAAATACAAAGTTAAAAAGCCCTTAGGACAACACAGTCAATTTTTAGAGACACTAAGGAAAGTAAAAGTTGAAACTGGATGAAAATAGTAATAGCAGTGGTAGTGATTTCTCTCGTGGAGATCAAAGCCAAAATGACTAGTGAGAGTCATAAAAGGAGAGACCGGATGCATTAATTTCCGGCGTTGATGAAGGAGAGACAGTTTTTCCATTCGCCGTGTTCCATTTGAGACTCGACTCACGTAAAGCCTACCACCATGGTGTCCTGCGGATGACTTTTGGGAGAGAATGGCATTTAATTTTTATGACATGGACCAAGTTAATTTGATAAAATATGAATGGGAGTTGAATATTCCGGAGGCATTAGGAATACGCTTAACGTTCTAACAACGAGTGGTTTGTTTAATTTCAGGCGGAGTCGGACAAGGAAGGAGATTTCCATGAAGTGAAAGTCCAGCAGAAAGATATTCGAGGCAGTATCAGTGAGAATTCGTCCACGTCGCTTCTCCTGTCAGAAACGAATAATTCGAAGCAAGTGCTCCATCACAACACTCACGGGCACCAACATTCTTCGACGTCCATACAGAACAACCAACAGACAGGAAGTTCTGGTCATCCGCAACACCATCACCAAAGGGTAAATAGCGTTGGAAGTAAACACCAGAACGGAGCGAGCAACGGGAAGAAGGAACTCACCAGCAACCACGGCATCAGTAGTAACAGCAGCAACAGCAGCGTTCTAACGAACAACAGTACCAACAGTATAAAACTTCCAACTACAAACGGAACAGCATCGGGCTCAAACACGTCATCTATTTCAAATGCTATCATGACTATGAGTGGAAGTTCGACTCATAATAACTCACCCAGTATTCAATCTAATTCGCCACCTCCTATTCCCATGAAGAAAGAGCAAATCGTCTGATGTCTCCTAACCTCCTTAGACTCCCATTACATCTCTCGTGTATTAGTGCCACTTTATTCTCTCTATTAACTACGATATATAACGACCCTTGTAATTTCAAAATGTGGTTTTGTACTAGCTGCCAGGGTTTTGGAGATATTCATTGCCTCGGTTTACACTCCATTACTTCGGAAGGTTATTATTCTCATAAATTATTTTTACTAAACTGACTGAGTAGACACTTCGAGAATCCTGCTCCCTCAGTGGATACACACGCGGATTTCTTCAGTTTGGATAGTCTAACTTACTACACGTGTAGCTTCGACGATGTTCTTTCGCAGTATTCTAAATGCAACCAAAAATTATTTCAAATGACGCCGTATGTTTTGTTTCTGTCCTGAAATGTTCTGCAGTTAATCTTCAGGATATTCAGACTCAGGAATAATCTTGTGCACATTGACTTATTAGCAGTACGTAAAGGCTTATTACAAGTAGGCTTAATTAAACTGGACTTTTTGTAATTAATATCAGTTATGAAAATTCGAATTCGGAATTGGTGAGATCAAGATGGTAAAGAGGTACTCACTCTGTGGTCGCTATATGACATACCGAAGCCAAAGTATTTTCAATTAAGAATGAGTGTAAAGTTCCAATGAGCCTATTTTTGTGTGAAAATTAAATGTCAACCGGAAGATGAAATACAATGAAGGCGACTTATTATTCTTATCTGTACTTTAAATCATTCTGTATTATTGTTAACGTGGTGCTTTTAAAACTTATTTTGTAACGATAAAGCTGCTGGTAGAAATGTTGTCAAACAAGAATTCTTATTAGTTGGTAATATTGAATGTTCATTTGTGATGTGAAAAATTAAGGTAATCTCTGACAATTTGCTAGCCTACAGTGATTCGTAGACTGGATATCACATAAACACCTTCTTGATATTTTCACCTATGCAATGGCCGTGTTGGTTGCAGCAAGGAACTTAGTTATTGAGACAGGTTAGACGTATTTGTAACGATTGAAGTATATTTCGTGTCGTGTCACCTTCCTGAAAGTTGAAAAGGACGTGCCTGTACTTTAAAAACGGCTTTTAACTGATTGATTATAGTTACTTGCCGAGTTTGGAGTCGAACTGGAATGTAATTTCTTGAAAGGAATATGTCTGAGGATTTAGTTGGTAGTTGCACCTCAGGGGATGATGATGATCGAGAGGCTGATATTTGTGTTATATACGTCTATTATTATCATTTATTCGGATTGTGTTGACTTTGTATGGCTTCAAATACTGATCAAAGACTGGGAAATTGAATAAAGGTACCTAAGGTCGTGTAAAACCTTATTCAATATTTTCGGGTAATAATATTGAACTCATTCCATTCACTTTCGATAGTAAGGTATAGGTTACAATGATAACGATAAGCATACATAGAGACCGCACGGCCACAATCGTCGTCGTGTTTTGTGTGTCCTTTCCATATGATCCTTACTGGGACACTGATTTGACATGCACACCGATTAATTTATAGCCGTACTGCTATGTCGTGGTGATACTTAATAATACATACTTTACTGTTCTTACTAATTACTCCATAATATATGAACCTTCACGTCAGTCAACCACTATATAATGGGTTTCTGGAAAAAGTTTTCTGTCAAAATCTCGTTTTCCAAAATATTTTCGAAGTAGGTAGATTTGTATTAACAAACGAGCTCAAGAGTCGGTAACAACGCATTCTTTCGCACTACTACATACCGTTAAATCGACACTGTGTGGATTCATTCATTGTTAACAAATCATAATTGACTATCCACAGTTATCCGCAGTGTTATATTCCTCCATCTTGAGCATCACATAAAATATTACGTATAGAGATGTGTAGTAGAAGAGTGGCAGTCCAAAAATAATATTCTTTGTGAAAACTAGCCGTATAGTTGGCGTCTGTTGGATTACCACAATAAATGACAAGTAAATCTCGGCCTTTTTTGAAAATGTTGCCTAAGTACTCTTCAAGTGAGTTGTTTGTAATTCATATACACATAAACAGATATCTTAAAATATCATTATCACTACAGTATAGTTCTTCTTGTGTGTATGAGTTTATTCCCCTCTGTATCTCGTTAGTGTTGGCTTGCATCATTCGCATAATAATATAGTTAATACAATATAGACTACACGCTTGCATGAAGCTGACGAACCTAGTAAAAGTAGTATTAAGTTTATATGATTATTATTTGAACACGGTATATTTGTATGCACACTAAAGGCTACACATTAAATCCTTTAAGTATACAATAATGTGATGTAAAGATTAACACTATTATACCCTCCTCACTACGAATTAGTAAGAATTGCATTGACAATGTTACCTTACGTTGCTTGACCATGATACTTTATGTGTGTGTTTTAAGTATCCAAGTCGTTACATTTGGAGTACATGGAGAAAGCAAACCAATTCTAAAAGCTTACTGCCTGTATTTGAATTATTGGTTGCAGCAATGTAAAAAAAACTTTCAGTGTTAAGTATGTACGCTTCAATAAAGTTTTATTGCATACTGTTATATAAAATAACTTGCACCGCACCAGTAAAAGACAAGTACCTATTTGATTAAATGAATATTTCTGCTGTATTAAGAAATGTTACGCGTAACAGTACAGTTTTGTGAGTACTATAAATTATGAATATTATGATATTCCATCCATTCCACCAGTCGCCAAAAATCTGATTGATGTTGAGCAGTCGTACAATATGTATTCAACAATTCAACCCGAACACTTACTAAGAAAAACATTATGCAAAGTTTGAATGAGTGTACACACAGAAAAATATTATGATTGTAATCAAATTGTAGCTCATTATTAAGGATCATCACAAGTGTGAAAACTGGATGGTTTGCTTCTATGCAGTTATTCCTTGACCGTTCGTTAAATGTACTCTGTGATTACTTAAAGAGTGCAGGTGTAATTTGATAATAACCTCAAACAGTTCATAACAGAAGAATAAACGATTAAAGATTTAAATTGGCTTTACTCGGATTGTGTAATACTTGACGAGTGAGAAAAAAATACGAGATTCGAGAATGAAAAAATAAACGGTTTCTTCAAAATCTAAATGAAGACTAAACTAACCTTCTTGTTCAAGAATGAGTCTTGTGAAACTCTTACTCTGCGGAGTGTCGGGCGTTACATGAAGGGCGTACTTTCACTTTCAGACAAAATGTATTATATGAAATAAGTGAAAAAATCCTTGTTGCATCGTTGGTGGTGCAATTAGTGAATAATCTGAATAATACTACCAATTACTGACTATGCATATATACACTATACTTTATGTATATGAATATACATGTATTACTTCTAACTAAAAAATAATGTACAACTTACAATTATGAACACACGGATGTTATTCTACGTACTTCGGCGATGTCTTTATTATGAACCCATAAAGTGAGTGACTGTATTAGGTTAACTAATCATGGATACAAATAAAATCAAATTCCAGACTACACAGAAACATATTATATCGTGAACTGTTCATTTCTCATCGCCTGTTGCATCCTTAAATCATCTAGTTAAAAGCATTAAATATGCTAGGAAGCATTTTTTCTGTTTTGACACTAGGCACAAAAAGTAGGAAAGTACATTACTAGCATTAATAATACCAGTAATCTGTCTAGTCTATAGAATTTTCATGGATTTTCTGCATACATGACATGTATCTGAGCAGCATAACAATATCCGTGTTTGAGTTACACACTCCTTATCAAAATAGACTTGTTCCGGAAACAACAGGGGAAAGTATTAGAATTCTTACAGGTTTACTCCACTGCCTTCCTCCAGGCCTATATGCTTTTGCATATCGCGAAGAAACATGTGTGCAGAGGAATAATATATCAAAATATGAAGACTATGCCACGATATACGAATTGAAATATTTATACATGCCTTTGGACTTTTGATTCATTTGTATCATTTTGCTTGCGTGTACTTTTTACTCAACCAACAATAGACGCAGGGGTTATTGATTGAAGCCAAATGATTCCTCTCAAATAGCAGAACTCGAGCCTGAACTTTCATCTAACACTGAATTTTAGCTTGAGACTGCATGTATTACCCAAGCAAGCTCACCTCTGACCTCTTTCTCATGTAAACAGGGAACTTGAGACACTTATGAATTGAATCTTCATACTTAACATTAACCTTTTAATATAATCAAATAGCATCCTCATTCAGTTCCTATCTTAACAATCCGAATACACGGAGGGGATGAAGTGAATATTTGCAAAACATTAATTAAAAAGCCCATAGTATGTGAGCTCCGGATGTGACGAGGGGGAAACGCACAGCTTCCGTTTCCCAGTGAGAGGGAATGAATTTTACCCGGGTTTTATTGTATACGAGAGTCTCTTTTATAAAGTTGTCTTGCGTGGGAGGCCGATCCCCGAAGTACTCGCATGTCTACTGTAAAATCATTGATATCATCGCTTGTATACATACGATACGAATATATACACACTTAACTCTCAACTAAAAAATGCTCAGTCTCTTATTATTGTGCTAAAATAAATCTCATAACATCTCCATTCGCCTCACACGAAAGAAATCTTCTGCATTAATCATCATACACAGTGATACACACATGCAGATACACATAAGTAGTATATCGTTGAAATTAGAACCGACGCAATTAACTAGCAAATGAGAAATATGCAACCACATGCATTAAAATCTAGGACATGAGTTGTAACTCGAATTTTACTAACTGCTACCACAAAAACTACTGCTACGTGCAGTTTCATGCATCATCATCATGGTGTCATGTAATGCGATACTGAGAACGGATGTTATGACTTGAATTGTTCGCGAGGGAGTTCATAAGATGATGATGATGATATTTAGTAGTCGGTAGTTAAAGGGGGAGGAGTGGGCATTAAGTATATTATGACGATAACAATAATAATATATGACGCTGTGGGAAGTATTAGATAGAAGAGCGAGGTTGGTTAGTGTTGGTGAGTTTGGAAAGATGACGGGGAGAGCGTCGCCTCACCTAATAATAATACCCCGTGTGTTTACAGTGCGAGTGTTGCTGGAGGAGGTGCCCATCATCAGGCCACTGGATGTGTGAACCTCATTAAACAGTGCTGGAATGATGAGTGACATAATCTACATCCAGCCAGGTCAGTGTGGAATTTCCATTGGGACAGAGGTGAGCTCCTTCAACTGTTCGTCTTTTTAAGGAACATTAAGTCCGACGACTGAAATTGAATTCATTCAACCGGGGTGTCCTTCTCCACTCCAGCCGACATTTTCCGACTCTCGTATGAGGGGAGCTCACACACACAACAACATCACCCACGAACAACAACACGACCACCTTCATCACCACCAGGTACATTATTTCCCTCCCTCATAATACAAACTTGTGTTTAATTACACTTATTATGTTTATTATTATGCAACACGTTCAATGTTTTCAACGTAAAGAACAATTTGAGTTTAACGAAGCTATTACATGTGCTTTTCATATGTACTTGTCTTTATGCATACGTCTTAAGAAAATTTGAAAAGTTTGCAATTTTTGAATATATTATATAGTATGCCAATTTTTACAATTTAAATTTGAGGTGTTTCTATTATTGTTATTATAGGTCGTGGAATTTTACGAGGTAATAAATTAATCGTTTTGAAACTTTTCATGGCATATTTTATATTGATGTATTATCACTTTATCAGTTGTGCAGTTTTTAAAGTAATTTCTGCTTTTCAAAGATTTTATATTTTATCATTTACAAAAATTAATTAATTTTGATCAGAACTATTAGCGGAAATAACTTTGGGAAAAAGTTTGCGAGAAACATTTTGCGAGGAATTAAAAAGAATTATGTTTGATTAATTTGACATCCATTTAAATTAAGTTTCAAAGTGAAGATTAATTTTGATCCAAGTTTTTCCAGAATTAGAAATATTTTACATTTAGCGAAAAAATGTATAGGAGCCGAGTCGGCTGATTTTGTTAGCTTGAAAGACGGGTGTGTGTCTCCCCTCATAACGAAAGGCTGGTTGATATTGGCGGCCCTCTCTTCTTCTAAGTAGATGACGCCCTATATAACTAGTCACTAAATGCAACCTCCACACTACTACTACACACTTGAGCACTAAATAGCCTTTTAATTATGTTTAAATGAGTTGTTTAATTTGTATAAAAATGCACTCATACCCACGTCGACTTCCTCCATTATTGTTGTTAGGTGGAGTGTGCAACGTGCTGGAAGAGCAGGAGATGGTCGTCGATTTAACTGACAGAAACTTTCGACTCTCTTGTTGTTATTGTTGTTGTCCTTCTGATCTGGACGAACTTTTATCAAAGTGTCACCAGCTTTAGTGAATAAGTGGTTGTGGTGAAGGTGAATTGTGTGGTGGAGACTCTCAAGTTGTTCCTTGATCCTTCTGAAGGGAGACGCAATTGTCGTTGGCGGAGACTCCTCGTCGTCGTCACTCGTCGTCGGCGGCCAAGAGATGAGGATGGAACGCGGGTGCGAGGCGGCCGAGAAGGTCGGCGACGGAGGTCAGGTCGACCTCAAGCAGAGCACCAACACCATTCTCCCAGACAACGACACCAGTCAAGGAACCATCATCTGTGACTGCGACGGAGGACCCGGCAGTCTCGTCGACGGAACGGGGGGAGGTGGATCCGTTAGTGTCTCCCTTCCTGTGAACGTCCCTGGTGTCCTTCAAGATCAGAGTATGTCGTGTGGAGGAGACAATCCTACGGAAATCCGCATTAAAGTCGATGTTGACGACGGATCTGTGACAGAAGATCAACTGGCTCAACTCGCCCATACTAATGTGACGACGGCCAGTATCATCACCATTCCCGTGGTCCCTTACACTGTCATTGGAGACACTGACGGAGTGAGTGCACTTTTCCCTTTACAAAGTGGCAACTTAAGTGGCTAGTGGGAGACGTGCGAGTGCTAAAATTGTGTTTTGTTCTTACAGAGTGGCCAAACAGCGATTTCAGTGTCGCTGGCGAACCCTGATGCCCTTAGTCATCACCATCAATTACAAACCCATACTTTGACACAGACACATGGACTGCAGCACACGCAGTTAAAACAAGAACAGCTGTCGCAGCAGCAAAATCAACAACAACAACATCCGCCTCCCCCACAGTCGATGAACCAAAACTCTGGAGGAGGCTCCCTTAATAAACACCAGCCAATAACGCACCTTACGTGGGAGGAAGCAGTAAATGCTTCTGTACTACCGATAAGGTGTAAAGACACAAACGCCGAGTTGTTTAAAGCCAAGTTCGGGTCGGGGAATAAAGGAAAATGCATCAAAAGCGGAGACCAGTGGTTTACACCAACGGAATTCGAAGCTCTCTGTGGGAGGGGAAATAGTAAAGACTGGAAACGATCTATACGTTTCGGTGGAAGAACGCTGCAGACACTGATAGACAAAGGATATTTAGTCCCCCATGCGTCAAGTTGTATATGTAGCAACTGTGTGGACGATTCTTCCGCAGTAAGTCCCGTTACCACAATTACCTGCTTTGCTTGAGGGAAAAAATCGCTATCTCCAGATCTTTTTCTATTCGATGTTTAAATTATTTTACGACATTCAGGAAATACCTGACAGATATTCATACGTCTTCATTAATTATTTCTGACTGATTACTGAGGTGACGGTATTTTGAATGATAACTCAGCAGCATGCCATGCTTAACTTGATAAATAATTCTACAGCTTTCATTTGTCTCATAACAGTTTTTACCGCTCAACTCAGTGACCCATCATTAACCTTTATTTATTTTGTTATTATTCGCTAATTTGTTGTCTGTCGATTGCTCACTACAGGTTCGGGGGATGTAGCAAGAAGGCTGAAAAAAGAAACTCTTCGTAGAAACTTCGTAGAAAGTTAATAAATATTTTCGTCGAGGGTGTTTAGGTACTGACTAGTAATTTACTAGATAAAAAATTTGTGAATCATGTTTTGTGCAGACCGGTCCTATTAGACCCTTCACCCCGTACCAAAGAAAGAGAAAAAGCCAACAAGGGGATGCTTCTAAGTCGAAACTGGAAAGACTTACGTCGAAAGATTCGACGACTGATGAGTCTTCCGATGTGGCTACCCCTGTTACGCCTTGTGGCATTACTCCTAGTATGAACCCATTAACGCAAGCGTTAATGAAAATTAGCCAAACCTCCCCTCCAACTACGGAAGAAGCCTGGAGAAATTTAGAAGACGTAAGAGTAGTATTATTTTCATTTACTCAATTGCCGTCTCTTGAATTATGAATATTGTGTGATTTATTCTTTGAATTTGATTTAGATGGTCGATAAAATAACACAAGCTGCTCTCCTCATGAAACAAATGGTTAAGGACATGAAGGAGCGAACTCATCAAGAAACGGAATCCTTAAGATCTCAATTACAAGAACAACAAGAATTACAGAATTTACACAGCCTAGCCCAATCTCAAC
>Ga0194135_10000413_pt1 | contig 25236 bp, 12 predicted proteins | sample LitLau_LLRF_2013_FD_134024 | JGI IMG/M metagenome (GOLD analysis project Ga0194135, IMG submission 134024) | Freshwater sediment microbial communities in response to fracking from North America - Little Laurel Run_MetaG_LLRF_2013 (version 2) | ecosystem: Environmental > Aquatic > Freshwater >... | reverse complement strand
TTTAATTATTAAGCAATATCAACGCTCATATAACAATCTTAAATTATTTTATTAATTTAAATTAATTTTATGAAGAGAAATTCGTTTTGATGTTAAATCACACACGCTCCAAACTTTTGTACGCATGTATTTCTCAACTAAATGGGAGCTCCAATGTCGGTGTGCAATTATCGATATATGATCCAAGAAATTAGTTGAATACGGGGCAAATTTATGCGTAGACTTTATATTGGCTCTGGTTATTATTCCTATATATTTTCTCGCATATATTTCATATACACAGCTTGACATCAATAAAGACGATATATTATACTAACTGCACACCCACTACTAATTTGAACGGAGAACGTATCAGCAAGTCATGATGAAATGACAGCTCTCCGAAGATTCATACATATACGAATAGGTACGACGACGCGTATGAGTAAAAATAGTAAAATATGCCTCAGGTCAGGTAACACACAAGGAACGTTAGGAATATATACACTAAGTAGTAAATGGCAGTGTTTGCGTCCCCCTCAAAAAGAGTTATTAACATAAATAAAAAAGTTAACGGTACTCGGTATTCGTGGACCCTGTTGTCTCCTCCACTGTCATGTATTTGGGGCGTGCTGATTTTGTGATGGATGATGATGATGAGACTGCAAATATGTTGGAATCTCTGTACAAGATTAAGTTCATTGTTCGTAACCCAAATAAACTAAACTGATTCGGATGCATATAGAATTGCCGTATTAGAAAATCTATGAGCAATCAGCCATTATGATGTGATTAGATGATTATGAAAATCGTGTCCAATGGGGTAATGATTCGCTCACAGTTCATTCCAAATAATAAATCTATAGGATATAATAATAAGCAGTAATAATAGTAATAAAGTCATCTCCCTCGGTGCCGCTGCAGTTGAGCCAGAAGAAAGTATATATTTCCGTATTCGTACTTTTCTCTCATATTTTCTTGATATGAAACACAATTGGACTTTATTGGACTCAGAAATTATACGCAGTAGCTTACAATAATAAATCCTAAGCAGAGATTAATTACTTATTGCCTCTCTGAAATTCGCTAAGACAAATTAGAACTATCCATTTAATATTAGGTTGACACACTTTGAGAAGTTTTATAAAATTAATGCCAGATGAGACTCGATAGAGTGAAATAAAGAAATGACCAAACATCTGCTTATGAATTAATGACAAATACTCTTGGCAAAGTGTGTATAATTGAAATTAGATCATTTCTGCAGAAAGTAGGCTCAAAATATTAGCATTAGTGGTGTGCACTGGTTTTTGTCTATTGAGACTTTGTATAATACGAATGGCACACAGACAGGGGTGTGTGTTGTGCATCATACTGGGAAAATAAACACGAGATGGGGAAGTAGATAGATTGCATGAAATGGAAACACACTTGTGGATTTTTATTATCTACTTATATGTTTTTATGCTTGTCTCCTTTTTCTACACATCCTTTACCATCACACACAGAGAGTTAGATAAACACAACTACTAATGCCATTAGTGTGAGTTCGAGTTGTACGCAGATCATTTTTCATTCCTCTCATAATCTGCTTTATCATTACACTAGAAAAATTGTGCCAAAGACCTGCATATTATTTCCTTCTGTAGAGTGAAGGTGGAGGATTCACGGTGAAACATCCTCCACCTTCCTGTGTGTAATTCTATATATATATATATATATATACACTGATGCATCGCGTCATCATTCGCCATCTAATAATGTATGTATATGAATATGTTTCAAATATTCACACACACACATATTTGCTGATATCAATGAACACAGCGCCTTTAATATTGAATAGGAGCCTTTGACGTACAGATTATAGTATGCATGAAGGGTACTTTTAACATGAAAACGAAGTGCTGCTAATAATAATTTAATAATAATGGCCACGACTGATTGTCAAGATCATGGTAATCAGAAAGATACATGTTGTAAGACATCTCAGAGGAGAGAGGAAGAAGACAGCGTAGAGCATAATGGCAAAATTGCGTTTACTTGAGACTTAAGTAGGAGAGTAGGTCGCATTATTCACTTGATTATGGGATTGAAAGTATACGGAAGGTGCTAAACCAAGTGGAATCCGGGTTAGCCATCCTTTGCAACAGAGATGAGTTTTATGCTTCAGGCGATTCAAGGTCTAGATCACGAATGAAACTATTAAATAATTTCTCGATTTTACATCTTTGCATGATTTTATGCAAGCTTAAGTTATGGGCTTAATAGTCAGCAGTCTAATAGAGAAGTCTTAAGACGACATAAAATTTCGATGTTGTGATTTTTCTTCCTCATATTTTCATGTTTTAATCAAAGCGTCGAGATTTGAAATTCGAATTGCCTTGTTACTACTATGGTTTCTTTTGTAAACAATTCTTTCGAATATTCTTCTTGTAAATAAGCACAAATCTGAATACATGTTTTATGAAACTGATACGAATTTCGAAATCTTGAAAACGTGTGCGACTAATGTAAGGAATATATTCATGTAAATAAATATTCCTCAGGTTTTTGTACGGATTCCTCCTGACTGCTGCTATACATACATAAACCCACACACATTATGTTTCAGAGTGAAGCAATAGAAATAATGCTGGAAATGTGATGATGGCGTTTGCATTATATTACAACCAATCTAAACACGGGCATTACGGGTGCTGCTCACGTTTCCGACTCCTCCAGATATTTTCACAGGTAAAGGTAGCAGAGCTATCCCCTCCCAAATCATTTTTAATTCAGATCAATCAGCATTTTAGTAGTCACATGGAAGTGGAGGTCTCGTTTCTCTCTCGAAAATGTGATGAATAGATATCTCACGAGAGTTACGAGTTTATAATAAATAGTATTCATTGCACAAGTGCATGACGCTATAACTCAGTCAGTAGTAAAGAACGGGAAGTTAAAAAGGTGGAAGGAGCTGCCTGTGCGCGAACTGACATAGGTCTTACCTGTGTGTTGTTATCATCATCATTACGACGACGACGACGACGAGCAGCGATGTTATTATGATGGTATAAACTCTCTTCTCAGTAGGATAAGCAAGCAAGCAAGCAGGCCTCAAAAAGAAGGCATAGACCATCGCCTCCTCCATTGAGAATAGTGTCATTGTTAGTGTAACTTTCGGATGAGCCACCTTATTGAGTCTTGTCTTGAAGAAATCGCACATAATATTATACTCTTTGCGAACAACACATATACCACTGCTGCTGCTGCTGCTGCTGCTGTTAGTGGTGCTGCTGCATTACATCACGCTCAACCTTCTGCGATTACTTAGTCTGGTATGAACCTTCTCTTCGTGTGTACTACTTCTCCTGTTATTTACTTACTCAACCCCTTCACTTCGCATCAGTCCGTCTGAGATACTCTGATGGTCAAGGTGCTTGCAAAAACCACTGTCAAAGTCAATCTCAACAATCGTGCTACCAAACTACCAATAATAAACCATTGTTTTTGAGGATCTCTCTCAATTACTTCTGTTTCATATTCTCTACACAATTCTGACAGTTTCCATGTGCCCCAACAAGTGTTGTATTAAACTACTACTCTCTCACTCTACCCCGGAAACATTCCAGCAGTTTACCTGTTAGCAGTTCCCTTGACTGTTGTGCTTGTGAATTTCTATACTTTTTGTGGAACGTGGATTCTTTTGGCTACTAAGCCGAAACACATTTTGCCATGCATACTGGAGGATTATTGTTATTACAGCCCAGACCAGGTAAAATTCTTTACAGAATTTCATACGAGCTTAGATTAAGCAAACTTTAAACCACGATTCAATTTCACGATTCAATTTGAAAAAGGATGACACACTTTACTCTTCGAAGAAAGATTACGTTAAGAGTGTGAGTCACCCATAAGCATGTACGTTGAGGAAGATGTATTAAGACGAGAAATATTATGCATATCATCAAAGCCGAATTCATAGTGGCCTTAAATCTCAATCTGCCTCTACTCTTTTGTAATTCAACTTCTGCTAGTTTCAGATTTTCTGCTGTAAAAATTAGCTTAATGTAAATTCTAGTAGAATTTGAACTTCATAATAATAAGATGCCCTTGCACTTGAGAGATATGTAGGAATTAAACATAAAAAACGCTTAGTAGTTCTCATGCCTCTAATCTTCTTTGCTACAACTCCCATTGAGGTCAACTTACAATCGGCACACTTGTAACTTCTCTATACGTGTGGTGGTTACAAAGTGAGAAACACCTTCTTCGTTTGCATAGTACCTTACCTCAAAAGCTAGTTTCGAATTTGTCTGATTCGCTTGTACACGCTACAGATACACAGCTAAATCTGTATAGATTAGAATTCTTAATTACTTTGAGTCGAGTTTCAAAACTTCCTGGAGAGGTAAACCGATGAAGCATCACTATCACCATTATTCCGATAGAAACGATCCCAACGATAGTAGTTTAAGTCTTATTAAACTGTCATTTTGTTTTGCATGCTTCTTACTTCCTCAATATGGTGTTGATAAGCGATGTATGACATCTCATTAAGTCACAATACTCGGGAACGTTTCCGTGTATCTGGTGTGTCAAACGAAATCATCTCACGCGGTAGTTCTGCCAGCAAATTATAATGATACTACAAGAATAGTCAATAATAGCTAATACCAAATCCTCAGAGAATCAATTCAGAGCAATTGGGGTTTGAGTTTTAATTATGGTTACGTAAACAATATGAGACAACTATCCATATGCAAGTGAGTCCGGAAGTGGAATATATTATTGAGTTCTGTGGAGGTACCATAAGACATTGGTAGTGCATATGCATTAAGTAATATCAGTTTATCTTCCTCTCAGATGCGTCCATTGGTCCAGAAGCAAGGCTGCAGTGTAAAAAATCATTGTCGATGAACCCAAATGAATGAAGTCATTCATTCCTCCTGTGATAATGAATTAGTTAAGAGAGATAGTAGTCCAAGCTAAAAGCAATTGCGATTTACCAAGTTATAAATGAAAGCTATAGTGCGAGTTATAATTATGAGCTAGCAGATGATGATGATGGTTGGTGAGTTTGTATGAGAGGATCTTGTAACTTAAATCAGGGTCATTTCCTCTTCCACCTTTCCTTTCTGATCTCTCAAGGTCCTCGTTCATGCAAATTTCATGCTACTCCTCAAGCTAAAGGGCTTGCCACATTGAATTCACCACGCTATCAAACCTCTTTGCGCTGCTAATGAGCAGTCTATGGAACTCATCCAGGATTCCATGTATAAACGACTTGCCCTCTTCGAGCAGCCACTGGCACAACATTGAACTTACAAAATGTCTGTGTGCGGAAAGCCTATTAGAGGTGTTAAATGGAACTTTGTTTTGTGTGTATGGAAGTAACTATAACTCTATCAATGAACATTAACAAAAGAATGGTCAGCAGAGGATGAAAATACTTTGTAAATACTTTATTATCTACTTAAGGATTACATTTTTATGCGGATCTAACTTGTATTCTCATTATGGTTCTTTTGCTCGCCCATTTAAACACATTCTTTAATATTTTTGAATCCTTGAAGAGTTTAAAACAATATAATGTAGCTTCACTTTTAATCACAAAGTGGAAGGGTTCCTCCTTATAACATTGTATATAGTGCTTGTATCTTAACCGGTGTCCGGCGTCCGTCCATTAGAGGTCAAGGAGATATGCATGGATAAGCTCCAGCAAAGTCTTCTTGTATTTCCAATAACCTTTTACAGGGTTATTCTTATCCGCTCCCATATCCATACCCATTTGCACATGACTCACGTGTTCAATGACTAGCGATTCTTATCTCAATTGATTATTCCATGATTTCATGTACTTCATCGACAGTATAGTTTACATAAATTACAACAAAGCAGATTTTTTTTTCTTAAATTGAGGTTGGGTGGTGTTTTACTTCCCAAAAAGTATTTCATTCTCTATAAGTTCGGAAGTGGGAAAGTAGAACAGCATCCTTTCTTTATACATGCATATATAGAGATAGGAGCCGAATGTGCTACTCAGCGTACACATAAAGGAAATGAAACTCACAAATAGTCAAGTGAGCATTTGGAGTGTGGAGTGCCTATGGTTTTTAGTTTTCAATGAAAGTAGCAAAGACTAAAGACACAAGACTAGACCTACATAATAATAATATTGCGAATTGTTATTAATTTATTCCCATGCATTGTCAAATCCACCATATATATACACACCGGAGCGCGGAGGTGTGTCTAACTGATGAGGCTCTTTCAGTGTATAATGTATTTCCTGTTACTTTTACATAAAAACATCTATGCATATTCCCTTCTCAATGGAATTCGATGATGAATGCCTTACATATTTTGCGAAGCATTTGTATCCATTTATCTGATTTAGTTTAAAGTTGGGAAGAATGTACAAAAAAACCCTAGGTACACGTACACCGGCATTTCAGATCCATTTTTAGACACCAATAATAATGAATGTGCAATACTTTATACATAGCCTTAGCTTGTGTGCATGTTTAAGAGTAGATGAAACCAGTGGTCGCGGTTGACTTCCACTAAGAATAATGGTTAAGGTTAAGGACGAGCGAGTTAAGACAAACTGCGCGAAATGGAGGTTACAGGCTGATTAGGAAAGTATTCCTCGACCTCGATTCACAGCCACACACTGTACTGAACAACACATACTGCTGCAACTTGCAAAAGAAGATTCAACGCAGCATTTATACACGAAGCATCACGCTTTTCTTAATACATTGCCTTATACTCATCATCATCAAATTACTTCGCCTCAGGATCAACTGTGATGATGATAAAACACATTCATCTCTACTATTAGCTATTGTACCTCTAAACCTCAATTTTTCATCTGCCATCCTCGGAAGTAGCTCAGTAGGTCTTGCATGAAATGCAGTTTTCAGTCTTTCGTATTTTATTCTTCAGTATCTTCAGTGAATCTGTCACTATAGTGTAGCAGTTATGTCTTTGCCATGCATAAAAACGCTTTTAACAGCAGAAACTCATGTAAAAACGGTTCATTTAAAAATCGCAAAATATTTTTTACGACTGTTTAAAAATCAATCGTAATTTATGATCTTGTGAGATTCATTCTCGGTATTTTATTTATTGTCTACCTGGACTCAATTTTTCTTTCGTTATCACATAAAATTGTCAGACAGGAACTTCCGAAATGATGCTATACAGCCGTAGTTAAACTTTTTTTGAAGGAATGTAATAAATATACAAAAAATATATAGAATAGGTAGCCTTATATAAGTGCGGAGAGAAATAAAGTTGGGATGTAAATAGGCTAAATTAGATTCATGTGTGAAAAATAAGTAACAGAACGAGAAGACACATTATCATAGGCATAATCTGTACAGAGAGTTTAATATTATTGAGTAGAGTTTGTATGTACTCACTTTTCTCTGTCACGGACACTATCTAGGTCACATAACTGATCTAACATTCGCATTTCCGTGCCACATTTGCTCTTCGCTATATTATTGTTCTACTCACACGAAAATGGTATTATTATTGTTTTGCATTATCTCCAGCCTACAGAGCAGAGTTCCAGATAGATACACAATTAATCTGGATCAGGTTGATGTGTTTCCTCTCTTTCTCTCTCTGAGGTCTTTGTCAAAAGGAACATGTATACTTATTACTTACGGACAATTAATATTTGTGTGTCATATAAATGCTAATTTTATTATTGTTACCACGAACCGTTTGAGCATTCATTTGATACATTCAGAATATGAATCGACTCTAATTAATGTTAAAAGATGTTACCTATTATTGTTACAGCGATAGTATTCGTTTGCATACGTGGATTATTAAAAAATAGAAATAGATAGATGATCAAGTTGTTGTTGAAATGATTCGCAAGAAGTGTTTAGAATATAAATAGTTTTTGCATTTGGTTGCATAATATCGTAAACAAAGTGTACACACCAAACATGAGAGTATTATCTCAACAGAGAAATACGGAGTAAAACGCAAAACATACTTTACTTCGGACAAAAAATGAATGGCAGATTGCATGAACCGCAGAACTTATTATAAGCAATGTTAAAAGTCCAATGTTCACCCACATAATATTATTATTATTGACAAGTTAGATCCAAGTAATGTGCATGACTTACTGCGCGTTCTTATTTAACACCGCATGGAATGATGAAAGACCAAGATAAAGGACAAATATGTAAGATCTCGTTAGAATAAGCTGACATGATACATAATATCTCTGTAATCGTAATTGCCTGTTACTGCATCTTGAAATGAGGAAGGGTTTGGCAACGAAATGGACAAGATTCATGAATATTTTGTTGGAGAAGATTAGTAATCTTAATATCGTCGTATATACGTAAGAGAGAGAGACAAGAACGAAACCCCTTCCTTCCTAGTCGACACAAGTGTAGCAGATTGCCGTAATTAATTATACACATTGCGGAAGTAGGGAAGAAGGAAAGAAGGAACTAAGGTCGTGGCCAAGGCTTCCAGTCAAATCGCAACGTAATCATGGGAGAATTATGATTACCTCATACATTCTCTCCACTTATTCTTTACGTGTGATACTTCTTACTCATCACACGCTCACACGCATAGATCGTAATATCAAAACAATATTTCATAATTTTATTATACCGTTGACCGTACGTGTACACATATCAGCCTATTTAGCACACTCCCATTTAAATGCTTTTAGCTAAAAGCTCAGGAAGCTTAAAGATCAGGAAAAATTGAAGACACTTTATTCGCTTTATAATTAGGTTGAAGTAATGAACAAATGGAACTTGGTTTTCTGCTGTCAAATTCAAATTAAATCTTTCAGAGATAAATATGGTTGCTTTTTAGGAGCAAAATATATTAAGACATGGCAAACTATGTTTCATTTTAAATAGCAACCTTCAAGCAGATCATCATTGTGTCTTGGAACTGCGATTTTATAAAGTTTGATCACGAGACGTTTACATTGTTTGTGGTAGAGTTGAGTGGTCATTAAAATATTTAAATGTGTATGGACAGCGGAGTAATGTGCATCTTGTATAATAAATGGCTACAAAGTTATGTGGGAATCCTAAGGAATCATGAGTTACATGACACATGATTTCCGCATTAGACAAATATATACACCCATTACGCGCGGTAGCATGTGAAGGACGAATCTGTTTCGTAACGTAATCACTCCACATTACTGTATAATTATTCATCAATAAGTCTTTATTATTATCTCTTGTACCAAAATAAATTGCATGCTATAGTTGATTTGATGATGTAAACTGAATAAGAATATATTATATTTTATGCAGACTCAATAAACTCTTTTTAAAGAACTGCTAGATGTGACTTCATTGTGTAGTCGAAAGCATATCAGACACAGCTTGCATATCAAATATGTATGTATGTGTAGGTACAGTTGCATAAGCGAGTAAATGTCTGGAACCACTGCAGTCGAAGTTGAAACTAAATCCTACAATAACTCATTATCAGTTGTGAGAAGTGACTGGTATTATTGGTGACTATATACCCTTGAGATTCAATGTTATTAAGCCTAGCTAGGTGTGTAAGCATAAATCATCATAGCTCAATATATATAAGAGTGCGAATCGGAGAAAGAATGTTCTCTAACTTACACTCAACACAATAACAAACACAATGCGAAACAAACGCTCTGGAGGAATATATATTTATATGGTTATATTAGTTAGCATTACGAGCTTACGAATGATTCAAGGAGTTCAAGAAGGTTTGAACTGGAGTTCGGTGCACTTTTCGCAAATGCGTGATGTAACATTAGTACGAAAAGCAGTTTTAGCAATAACGAATGCAGCTTAGCATCGATACTATATTTACTGGGGACACGAGATCATGGCTGCCTTCTGGAAGGTGGTTTGTGGTAGTGCATGATGGAATATACATCGCGTAAGTTGTAACAGTGGTCGGCCGCAAAATTAAGTGCAGAAAGGACTAGGAGAGTGTATGTAGAAGCAATAGAACGCATATTATTGCAAGCTGTGTAGAATGTAGAAAGGTCTGAGCCTGTATATATTGCTGGGAAAGGTACATAATATGTAGTGTGAGACAACCTGCCCACCTCTAGTACATAATGAATCAAAAGGCTTACGTAATCAAGGTGACCTACGGGATCGGGGTTTTCGGCCGAAGAACTGGCCATCTTTTCTATGCACGTGCATGACTTTAAAATGTCTCTTGAAGACGCGATGAGCTATAATAGGATAATCATGAATGATCCTTTCACAGTTCGTCCATATATCGATGGGAATAATATGAATTAATTCTCGTGGAAAAGTGTGCCTATACATTATGCCTTATGCCTTATGGCCTAGTTGCAAAACTGCAACCATTACCATCGTAATAAACTTCCCATCATAACTTTGTACTTTAGTGGAAAATAAGGTTCTCTGTCTGTTCCATTCGACAAAAAGAGGCAAACAACAACCACCCGCGATCTTCTTCGTATCACGCAAGCGTTTTCACTGTCTCAACCCATTCACTTTCCATCCCGAATAGAGCAAAATTGAGCTTTTGGCAGTGCTAGTAGTCTCATCATTACATACATATTGCATCACACTCAAACAGCAGCCCACTCACACAAGAGTTCAACCTAAACTTCCATATAGTCCAGCACAGGAAGAATTCACAAGTCCCAAACTCACATGCTGTGCAAAAACACGAGTGCAAAATAACACGAGTCTCTCTTATCCCATCCTCGATTAATATTAATGTTCATTTCCTCCCTTATATACTCTCGACTGCTACAAAACTCCTTATTCCGAAATACAGTCATTCATTCTAAATCCATTCCGAGAAACTTCACGTATTATCATCAAGCTGTTCAAAGTTGTTTAAACTGCTCACTGTTTTACCATTTATGGCATAGTTTAGCACTCGAGTCCGTGCAAATACATTGTTACTGAAGTATTTAGCAAGCCAGAGTTATTCTTACATAACCCTCGTCCTCTCCTCTTCTTGACAACTTCGTCGTCTTTACCTTAACAAGTTATAATTAGTTGATTCGCTTTGTGAATCAAAGTAGCAACTTTGCCAGAGATTCTTGTACATCGCTTGTTTTGTGTGATCGACGAGTGACAGTTTGTGTACTTTGAACGAGGTTCTTGCGAAATAACGAAATGTGGAGGAAGGAAAGTTATTATTCTAACTATTCTCAGGTATGTTGTGTATGTTATTGTTACACGGAATTCCTTTTCGGGGTTTCTTGAGAAGTTCTCCTGCTTCCTTTGTAAAAATAAGAAACAAGAGTACTCGAGTCCATACAACTTTGTTTTTCTATTTTCATGCTTCATCTCATCTTTATCTAGTAGTGCGATTCTTTCGCTGTACAATCTTTTGTGTATGATATTTCTGAACAGTTATTAAGATAGGTTTCTATAGATCAATAAGCAATGGAAACATTGTTTGTGTCCAACACCCATGTCTCATTTATAAATACCTAGAAAGCATTCACGTTTTTTATTACATGTTACTTGGTAATCGAAATGAATCATAACAAGTTAATGGAGTCTCCTGGAACTGAGAACAATTTATTGTGTGAACAGAAATACTCGTTACGTAACCGCTTCTTTCATTTTCCCCATGCGAAACCTGAGGTACTATATGATGAACAAGGATTAAATTATTCGCTCTACATTGATATATAGACATATGATGCACTCAGCATTTTAAATCATGCACAGACACTACGTGATCATATTCATGTTTGAGAGAAGGAAAATAAATTAAGTTACATAGTTTGTGTATTAATAGAGAGTCGGAAATAAAACGATCGAGATTATAACTTCTTGAACGGTTATGGAAAACAGGATTGCATAAGTTTGAGGCGTTTTGGGCACAAAAGTGACAAGACATTAGTTGTTATTAATATTATTCAGTAACTGTGTTGGGTATCCTCCTTTGAAGATAAGCTTAATATGTTTAGTGGAGGTCACATTCTCGCTTTAATTTGAATAGTGAACACACACACACCACATTAAATTGGGGACAACGTGAGCTTGTATTGACTTTTTAATGCAGTTATACAACATGATTCAAATCCCAATATATTTCATACATTCCGTAACGTGAATAAGCAACGTGACTTCTTATATTATTAAGGAAGGACGTTCGTTCGCAACTCCAGAACAGATTCTTCTTGAGTAACGAAAGTATGTATCTATATTTGTGTTACGAAATCTTAGCACAATTGTTGTTAACATTCGCATTCTAGCAAAAACTGCTGAAAGAAATGTAATTAATGCACGCTAGGGCCATGCAAAAGGTAGATGGACTTGGAGAAGGTATATATATATATATGTACGGAGAGAGAAAAGAGCCTAAAGCTACAAGTCTCAAGAACCTAACGAAACTTGTAATAAAACTGGATTGGATAAGCCAGAATTCCATTACTGCGTACATTATTGCATACACAGATCTGTATGTGTATGCCGCACCGAGGTTGTTATTTCATCTTTGCATTGTTTTTCCATATGATACATTTACAACGCAAAAAACCACATTACATTAAGCTTTTGCAAATTAGAAAATTGGGAGATTGAAATATTGAACATAATAATATTATTTAACATTTGAAAGGCTGAAAGGTCAATTTTTTCGTTGAAATTTTGGGAATGATGATAAGCCTTGATACTTTTTAAACATTAATTAATAAATATTTGAAGGACTTAAATAAACATTATATGGATCATCAACTGATACTACGGAAAAAGTATTACGTAATCTCGTACGAACGTACCATATAATAAGTATCAACAAGTTTAAAGTTTTGAGACGAGCAAATAACTCCTCCATCTCCATGTTTCAAAGTAGGTTGTGATAATCTACATATCAAGATTTAATGTAATATGTGCTTATTGCTTATGGCCCCTAATTAGATAATGAGAACAGGAAGGTTGTGTGCCTAAATTTCCAGGGATCATAAATTACCTTCTTTCTTGGAGTAAATAATTCAACGTGCATATTAAAGTAAGGTACGATGAATTTGCGAGTTGGGTTATTACGTAATAAAGAGCGAAATTCTTGTGCAACCATCATTATTGTATGGAAGTAGTAGTAGAGGAGTTGAGGAGAAGTAGTATAGAGAAACGGTATAGAGTACACACATACATAGTTATAGATAGTCCGACAGTTAAAAGGATGAAGTGGTGATTATTTTATTTCCAAGTGGAATGAAAAGGCTTTAGTTTCATGGAAAGCTGAGTGACTGGTGACACGTGAATTAGGTCTCACGTGTTGCGAGTCGTCCAACCGTATATATGGTGACGATGCAGTCCAAACTTCCCGAAATATAAAGTATGTATAATATTATATATTATAGAAAAAAGGTCTCGATTCATTCGTAGATTGGTTTCATCGCCATATTATTCTCTCGGGTCGATAATGTCAAGACACGATGATATCAAATACTAATAAATAACACATATACATATACAGTCCAGTAATGATCCCTAACACCCACTCACCACATTATTTGTTACCCTGCTGTCAATGCTGCTGTTAAAAACCAAATAGGTCGAGTCTCCTTCTTATCGCCATCGGCCTTACATAATAATTTGAAAAACAATCATACCCATATAATGTTACTCGCACAAATGATGGGGTTAGAAAGATAAAATGTCACTCCTGCGTGGCCTTTCCTAGCGACGATATCTTTATAATATTGCCAACTATGTAATAATAATACGTGTTTTCGCCATCGATACTCGCGACTTGTGCAATTCATTAAAAAGAAAGCAGCGATGAGTAGTATATATGACATGACGTCTGAACGTGTACGGTCTTTCGTTCGTTCACAGTTCTTTCATCACTTATTTTCTGGTACGACCTCCAAGTACACATCGCGGACGAGTGTTCTATTATTTGGCTTCTCTCTCGAAACCCGAAAGCTTTGCTCGTTCACTCGGGACTTTCTACTCATCCTTCAGTTAGGTTTAAATTAAAGGAGAAATCCTCTTCCTGCTTCAGCCATCAAAACAACTTTCCAGTTAGAATGGCTCTTATGCAACGATGCGTACTTCACCCGGGCTTTCTCTTCCTCTACTTTCACTGCACAAACTCTTCTCGTTAGTAACTATTCATGAAGGACTCCCTCCTGCTTCAGCTTTGTTCGCTTTCTCTATATATATCCTTCCTCACTCCTCGTTCTCAATGATTTCTCTCGAGTATGCTCCAACATATATTTTATTTATCTCTCCATATTACACGGAACTCGTGGAGGGTAGCAGGTATCCCAGCTACAAGTCAACTTTCGCCCTGACTACTCACAATCTTTTCCGCATTGCTTTGGCATATGACCTTGTCTTGAGCTAGAAGGTGAATGGATAGTCAAATATGACTATATAAAGACTCACTCTAGATGAAAGTAAGCTGCTAAATTATAAGTGAAAGTTACACAGCACAAACTAGCTTGCTGCTAAAGTATTTTCTATTAAGGTCACTCTCAGCAGTAGAAGAAATCAATGAGAGTTTTGCACATTGTGTTGTTATGCAAGTAACAGTATTTGTCCATTCACCAATTACGTGAAATCGGAAGAAACAACAACACATCAATCGATTGCATCCAAGTTAAATCGAGGTCGCAGTTCATCTGCAAATTTTTTCTTTGCCAATCTCCACGTCACTCGTCACGGGTAGCCATTATTTCTCACCTCAGAAAACGTGATCGAATTTATGGAAGAATGTATTAGCATGAAGAGTAGCGTTTAAGTATCTTCCCGTGGGTTGTTTGTGTGCAAAGCCCGGTCTTAATTCCAATCTATATACCTATACGCGAAGGGGATTGACGCAACATTCATATTTTAAGTAGGGCAACTCATGCTCCGGTTCATGTATACATATAAATGTATTGGACTGTCAAGTTCACATGTCCGTTTTTGCGATCACGTTTTAGTGCATCGTGCCACTGGTCTTAGGGACACAGACACATATTTGATTGAACAGGAATGGGAGAGCTTATCTTTACTGCTCCTCTAATCATCATAGCAGTGACATTCAGATTTTCAGCACACACATTGTATTCATTTATTATGACGGCATGCGTTGTTGGTCTCTGTTTGCTAAATAGCGATACCCACCTATGTATACTTACAAGAATACTTAATGCAATTATATACAAATACTCGTATTTACCATGTATTTAGCAAGGCAGATTTATTTTCACGGATTCTCTAAATGTATTATTATGCAATCTGTTAAACGGATTTATCATTCAAAGGTCGAAACGATGTTTGATTTCATGTTTTTAGTGCACGTGTTTTATATCTCAACTTCGAGTCTAATATTCGCATTCTCACGATCGATTATTCACTTCACCTATCTCAGTGTACACTTACTCACTCTACATAGAGGCAGTGCTATACATTTATATTCCCTGTAAAAATGATTGACTCAAATCTAAATGCTAAATATTTGCGGTGGGGTACGGGGAGAGGGTTATTAGATTGTAGGTAACTTGGTCTCAGCAACTTGATACACTCAATGCTATGGTGTGGAAATTAGAACTGGATAGATTTAGTAATAATATGTACTACATTTAGTTTAAATTGCAGAAAAGTGTTGGCCTCCAGACATGTTACTTAATACCTTTATGTTTAATCTTTTTCAGATGCTCATTTGAGGCGTCAGGTTATGGTATCCCACGGACAGGAAAGCATGTTGGGGAACGAAGTCTGCAAATCGAATGGACCTAATGGCCCAATGTCAAACTCCCCAATGATGAATGCGAATGGAAACATGAACTCACAGCTTTTCCCCAACGTACCACCCCCAGCCACTCCCCCCTTCCCTATTCAAGTGGCATATGATCTTAGCAACAATATGAAGAGGAAGGATTTGTTCACACAGAGAAAGCAACGTGAATTCATCCCAGATAACAAGAAAGATGACAGCTATTGGGATCGAAGACGACGTAACAACGAGGCAGCAAAGAGGTCAAGAGAGAAACGCCGTTTCAATGACATGGTTCTTGAACAACGAGTATTGGAACTGACCAAAGAGAATCACGTATTGAAAGCACAACTGCACGCTATCAAAGATAAGTTTGGAATCAGTGGAGACAACCTTATCATCTTGGAACAAGTTCTGGCAACTTTGCCTAGCAATGAACAGCTTCTGAGTTTCTCGAAACGAACCAAAATATTCCCCCCAGGATTTGGAAAAGGATCTGGAAACCAAGCTTCTCCATCATCCAGTGAACACTCCGGTCGGGACAGGCGAGACAGCTCAGGGGAGATGAGTCCCGACAGATACGGAAATCACATTGGAGACGAGAGATCTCGAAGTCCTTTCCAACACAATATGAATGGTCATGGACACCATGGACCATCTCACTCCGCTGTCCTTGACGGTGATAAGCAAAGAACTGGAGGAGAACATCACTCAGCGTACAATCTTAGCCCAGAAGGATACAATCATCATTCTCAAAACAATCACAATGACAATCTGAGGAGTAATCGAAGTAGCTTGTCTCCATCAGAAAACATTCTAAATCTTAGTATCTCATCCAGTCAATCGCCAGAGCATTTGGATCATGACGACTGTAATAACTCTGACTCGGAAGAATGCCGTCCTGTGGTTCATGGTAAGATTTCACACATTCCAACTCTCTCAAGTATGAAGTCTACTTCCTTGCTGAGATGATTTACTAACAGTTCCTTGTGTATTTTGTGAAACAGGGAAAGCAAGCGGAAACATGGCTAGTAACGGAGGCAATCTGCCACACAAGCTTCGTCACAAGATCAACTTGGGAGAGAAGGATCTTCCTCCTTATGGATTTGTTGGTCATCCTCTCAAAGCTGATTCACAAGTAAGTCCCTGCAATGCTTGGGATCACGATGACTCGTGTGGAAGCGGATCTGGAAGCTCTGACGAACGAGACTCGGGTATTTCTATCAACGGAGAAGGCGGAACTGACAAGTTTGGCCGTCGACGTAGCCCAGTCGGAGACTTCAAAACTGGACAAGTCGGACCTGGCGACGGCTCTAATGAATCATCACAGGGACCCCAAAGGAAGCGAGCTAAGAAACGCTTCACTGAGGAATCCGTCTTGGAAACTGAAAATGTTCAATTGAAATCTGAACTTGCTCGATTGGCTACAGAAGTAGCTTGCTTGAAAAGTTTCCTCGTGAAAAAGAAACCAACTGGAAATTCGTCAGGGGATGCTACACACGACGAAAACTCTTGCGACTCTTCTTAATCATCCTACGAATTGAGTATTCATTATGTACTTCATACATTTTGTATATTTGAGAATTCAACGTGTCCAATATCCTTCCGCTGCTAAAACACGTAGAAGTTCACTTCACCACTGATATATCATTCTGTGTCTAATTTCACATTCATCAATTTGTGTCTTACTCTAGTTTGTTAAGTAACGATTTCGTAAACGTATCTAAGCTTTAGGTTTTTTAGTCTTAAAAAGATTGAGAGCGACGAATGAAGTATTTATTTTGGTACGAATGCGATTTTTCTTATTTATTATTATTATTATTATTATTATTGTTATGATTTAAGTCAAGAAATATATTTATTACATTTTTTATGAACCACTGTATCATATATATGTCATATTGTAACAACTAAGTATAACAAGTATAGCAGCTACTGAATATATCTCCGATTTGGGGATATTGGTGACGCATCGCTGTAAAGATATTTTACGCATATTCATCATAAAACATATTTTTCATTAATTTTGTTTGATCTGCAAAGCTTCAGTTAAATACTATATACGTGTTTGTATATCCGTCTACTTCGACTACAACCAATTGTAATCACGTACCTGTGTAATCAATCAGTCTGTGAAGACAGGACTCCAAATCGTCCTCTCGTAAGAAACCATTGTACACTGAAATACTATCCTGAAGCTATCGATAGATAAATTATGCATGTAACTTATTGTAGCTAGCGGAAGGATGTGTAGTAGAATCATCAGCTCTATAATATTTGATAAGATGGATAAGATTTGATTTTGTCTAGATCATATTTAGACATTGTGTGGAGAGCAGTTCTTGATTGTTTTTCTTACACTGGTTAGTCACGTTGTCTTCGTTGAAGCTTTAGTACCAATTTCTCCTGACTTATATATCATATACATTATTAGCGATCATTCAACAATATTTATATACAAATATAGATTATATAGAGAGTTTTAGAATGTCTAAATGTACATAAACATGAGCACAGCGAACCTCATTCTATATGTTATACTTTTAAAAATGCGTGTGGTGATTTCCAGAATGGATACATAATTTGTACGCTGCCACAATACAAGTCCATTCTTCGAGAACAGCTTTGTAATACATTATACGAGTCTACACACATCTATAAGGGATGATCACGCATGTACTAATGCTAAGATACTAAAAAGCATTAGTCTTCGGATATTGTGTATAGTTATATATATGATGACTGAGACAATATCGTGTGATACTTATACAGTTGTTCTGTGTGTCGTGCAAATGAGGGTTTAAAAATTATATATAGCCAGTTAGACAATTATATAATAAGTCCAAGTGTATCGATAACTATAAATATATATCCATAAGAATGTTTTGTCATTGTTATCTGATTTGAGACATTTGTACCCTGAACTGGAGTACATTCTAGCAGTTTTTGTACTTGGTGTCGTAGACATATATTATATTATATGAGTGACTAACAGTACAATATCGATGTGTAGGTCAAACAACTTAAAATACGACGGCAGCGATGATAATCTCCAAGATCTAATTATTATTAATATTATTACCTACTTCAATCTCAATATATACATATATATATATAGTTACGAGGTACACTTCAAGTGTCCAGGTGAATTATTTGTACCACCTAAGCTTACAACTTAAAAAGGGGTTCAGTCCGTGACGAAATGTACAGGAAAGAAATGAACTAATTTTCCCTTTCTTTTACTTTTTTCTTCTCAGTGAAAGTCTACTTTAAAATTCTGTTTATTGTGACTTGACTTCACACACACTGCATGCTCTTTGTTATAATTTCCTATATAATTCAACTGACTTTCGATTTTATTGATACCTTTGGTTATCATAATTAAAGGTCCTTTTAGGCACTCCAACCTTTATTTTATATTAATTTTCTTTTAAACTCATTTTTATTTTAAATTATCAATTCTTCTACATGACTAAAATGTTGTCGCGTGAACATTCTTCAGAGAAATATCCTCAAACGCTTTACTTGCAAATATATCTGTCACATTCTGTTTCTTACACCAACTATATACGTACTATATGGAAGAAACATTCATCTTAACTACTGTGTGTACTTGATCTATACTGTTATTAATACTAATAATATATAATATATGTGTTTGTGCGAAAACCATATCTGTCTTTTAAATGTATCTCTGTTATCCAAACAGTTTTTCACTTTTCTCATCAAAATTATTACATATACCTACTCTATGTATTGCTAAATCAAAAATTTTGTACCTGGAACATTATTAGTGAGATAGTTATTGGGTTATGCTAACATTGTTGGCACCAATAAAAACGTGTGGTGGCTATTAAAAAGATTGTTTATAACGGAAGGGACAATGTGAGATGAGCTAAGCAAGGTTTCTAAAAATTATGAAGTAAATTCGCATATTGGAGAAAATGGGTCAGTTGGAATTCCTACCATATTTTAATTCTGACCAGCGATATGTGTTGTAAGTAATTATAAGTCTATCGCATATAATTTTATTGTTTTATAAATAACTCATCTCGACATACATGTCTAATTGGAGAGAAACACACGGTTTCAATAATCAAGGTTTAAAAATTAAAGTGTTGTAAGACAATTTTGAAAACTGTTTCAAAATTCATGTTTAAATTTTCATAAAAATCCAACATAATGTATTCTGTAATACTGTTACTGATTGTGAGCAAGGGAGCAATTTACGAGTTTACTTTACCTGCTCCTCAAACTGTGTACTAAACAATAAGTTTTATAAAATGTGACTGAAATTTTTAGAATCAATGAATCAAGTTGTTGATGATGAGTAGCTGTTGAGTCTCTATTCATATCTACGTGTATGTCGTGTACTTTGAAGAATTTTGTGTAATACCACAATAAAAAATTTATCTATAAACAGTTCCTCTTGTCTTATGCATCCTTGATTTACTTCTATAGCACCTTCATTATAGTTATTGCATCTTCCGAAAATTCATAAAACCAGTCATCATAAGTGCAGCACATTTTGACAATCAACGAACAACACAAAACAACATAAATTGAGTTATAGTGCATTTTATTAGGAAATCGTATAGACTAATTTCACATTAATATTTAAGTGCTTCAATTAACATTTACTGATTATATGGTGTTACACAACAGGTGACAGGGTCTGCGGTTTCCATTCAGTGAGTTTAAGTAATATCATTATCAATCATCATCTGTGTAATATTCTGAATCTACTAGTTTGTGTGTATTCAATTACTGTCTTGCTACATAGTTTAAATGCAGGGAAGATTACAAACCAAAATATTCCCGTCATAAGAAAATACGTCTCAAATCAGAAACAGAAGTTATCATGTTACACTGCGGACATAACTTCTTAGTTCCCTGTTTCAACAAATTACAAACGAGTTAGTTTACACTTAATAATTGCTGTTGTCATTACGAATATAGATAAAGTTCAATATTTGACTTACCAAACTTCTGAGCCAGCACCTCTCGCAATGCACGTGCCAACATGATATAGAGACTACAGGTTTTCTGTACTTGTCCTAAAACAGTTTTAATTCATACAATCAAAAATTTATATCCATTTAGTATGACTTTGAAAATATGTATAAAGCTGAAATACTACGCTTACCATGCAAACAAGACAGTGATTGCCATCGTTGTGTATTCCTGAATTGATTTCTTTCTCCAATTCTCGAACTCGTGTTCTCAATGCCTGAATAACCATCCTTAAATTCACGCTTTCATTCATAGGACCTGAGAGTTCGTCCTTAGCTGCGTCATTCGACGAATCCTCATCTTGCCAACTGTCCAAAACCAAACATAAGAAAATGTTGTAAAATTAATTTTCAAAAAGTAGCGAAACCATGTTGTTAAGCTTTAAACTGTTTATACCATTTGTCCCTTCCGTGACTGTGATCCTGGTCCCTGGAAGGAGTTGAGGCCGAACTAGCAGGAGACTTCAAAGCAGCTTGCACATCCGCTTCAGTATATTGAGCGTAACCGTATGCAGTAGCATCGTCTCCATCTACAACAACTTCCAAAGAATCATTTTCCTCTTCGCGTCGTCTTGAAGTGGTCATATTTATTGCGGTCACTGTATAGTTCAGATTTTACAATTAGCATAGTGCATTATTGACACCATTTATTCAAGTTGAAAGCTTCAATGATACTCACAAGGATGACTGTTATGACTAGTTTTTACAACACGTCTGTGACCGTTCCATTCATATTCGTTCATATCCCGAGAGTCACCATCTCCGTCTCCTTCAATATCCACAGGCTCATCGTCCTCATCCATTGCTTCTCCATTCTACGCAAACGAATTCAAATCAAGAGCTTTAGGTCAAAATGTTACAAGAATGCACAAGTTTCAGGAGGAGTACCTTTCGAATACACGACTCTAGGTGGCTTGACAGCTGCTCATTCGAACCGTGAAGTGGAAGTCGGCAAACTGGGAAATGAACTTGGGGGTGTGCAGATCCACTTTCACCACTTTCCTCCCTTCGCCTACGAGTTTTCATTCGCAAACGGGAATGACGATTGTTCCTCACCCGTTGATAAGTCTAAAGAGAATTAGTTTTATTAACAAATGTAATTCAATAAGTTACCTAAAAATAAATACCACAAAACATTGACAGTTAATTCTTGTAGAGACTTACATCCCATCTAGAATCTTGCGAGAGCTCCACAGCCCCATCCTTCTTATTGGAATTAGGCGAGTCTCTTGAAGAACAAGCAATAGGTTCATTTCTGAGTTGCTGTTGTCGTCGAATCTGACTTATGCAGATGAGCTGCTCCACTTCATTCAGCAAGTGTGACTCCAATTCAATTGGATGTACTGACATGTTGCACACTGGACAAGTTAATTCTCCTACTTTTCTTCTACCTGCAATATAATGAATACAAAGAGGCATTTTACAAAACATTTTCCCATTTAATCTTCATCATCGCTTGTGAAGAAAGATAAATCATGAAGCATCTCTTTCTTCCAAATGTGTGTGTCGTGTGTGTCTGTGTTGCAAGTACTTTGAAAACCTAAACGCGCACCCAGCTGTAGTAGATGATTATAAAAGCCAGATGAAGTAATAAAAATCGTTCTCAATATATTTTTTCCTTGCAGAGTGATAGACAAATAAACAATGTGTAATAAAATTTGGTACAAGTAGAGAGGAGAAGGATGGTTTGTGAATGAGTCAGAGAAAGTCGCATCCAATCCTGCGAGTAACTATCCTAAATACTGAGCTACAATATATCAAGCGATCAGAGTATATATACATACATGTGTGGGGGCTACAAAATAACCACGAAATGAACAAGTCGTTTACCATCTTGTGTAGAGAGTAAAAAGGGATCAGGAGTGTCAATTTCGATAAATACCACATCTAATCTTACGAGGAGGATGTGGAGGTAATAAATAGAAGTGAGTGTGTGAAAACATCACGAAGAAATTGGATTGAGATGAGAGAAGAGGCTTAGTTTTATACTCCTCCATACTCTTCCAGATTAGTATCATTTAAAAGTACAACAATCTCTGAAAACAACTTGTTTACTGAAAATCCTTTCCACTGTCAAATAAACCAATGCCATTTGGTGTTTCATGATCTCTTTAGACTTTCCCACTTTATCCCATACATATCCCTATACGTAATATTGGCTGCGGTTTGTGTGGGTTAAAACAAATCGGTCTATGAAGTAAAAGCAAGCTAAGAGCAGGAACGAAAACAAGAAAATCTCTATACCTCAGCATGCGAAATCATTTACAGGGTATTGTTCTTATTGTTTCGACTTTCTCTTTGCGGCGTGAGTGGAAGTCAAACGGATTTATTTGAGTTTTTGTGGTGAGAATAAAGCTTATTTAAAACTTAAATTAAATATACACACACGTTTCCATAAGCATAAAACCTCTGGACGAAATGTGGTTGAATTTCAAAGGAGCTGTATAATATTCGATTAATTATCTTGAAGTCCGCATATGTTAAGGTGTTCCATTGTTGTTCTACGAGCAATAGTAATAAATGATGCCTAAGTTTGAATAGCGTGTGTGTGTGTGTGTGGAAAAGAGCGTAAAGGAGGAAACTACACATAATGGCTTATCGTTGTGAAGGAGGATCGTAAAAGAATATAGCAGTGGGTAATGTCGGAGGAAGTGATTGTGTGGTGAGATGACAAGTGTGGAGTAAGAGAAAGTGTGTGGACACTTTTGAGTCGGATGAGATGACCCACTTGAGCCAGGGATTTGTCAGGTGCTTGTTAGCGACCCATGGTTGTCCACATAAACCCTCCCTTGTGTTTCTCACTCATCCATTTGTCATATGGACTTTTTCGGGTTGTTTTCTTTGGAAAATAAAGAGAGAGAGAGAGAGAGCGAAAGGGATGTGTGTGTGTGTGTTTGTATGAGAGTAGTTTTGAGAGATGGAACCTTTCCTTCCAGTACATTTCCTTGTCCAGGGAAGGAACTTACTTTCACATATACTAACCACTAGTAACCACTACTGGGAGATTAAGCTATTGGAGTACTCCTCCGAACTTGTAGAGAGAGAGAGAGAAGACCGATTCAGTGAAAGTGGTGTGGAAGTTGGCTTGTGTAAGTTGTAGTGATCCTCATCTGATAGATGAGCACGTTGACGGCTCGGGTGATTGCCTCGTTACCAGGGATATCGGCTCAATCCCTGCCGCTTAGCTTTTTGCTCGATCCACACCTGAACCTCGCCTTAATGGTTTGCATGCTGACAGATGGTCCTCCTCCTCGATTTCTTCTCTAAGCCCCTTCCTTCCTCCTCATCGCATCACCTCCACACCAAACTTTCACTCAACTGTTTAAATTTACCCCAGTTAGGACCTTGTCTTATTTTTCATTGCAGCCACAGTCCTCTCCGTCTTTCTCATTCTAAGCACTTCCACACCCGATCACTTGTCTTTCTCAATTCTACGCTTCTCCTGTTCCCATTCAGCTCAATATATATACCGCGCTGCTTTTTATATTAGACGGACTTAGGGTCCAGTGATAGACATTCTTGTAACTTCGCTGTGAACGATACATTTACTCGGGTACAACTGAAATCGTATGAAGTATATCATTACTCCTAATAGCATTGCTAAATTGCAATTTTCGATTTTAAATTCTGACTTTCCCCGTATTTGAAGGTAAATTTCAGTAACAGTAAGGAATAATTACACAATTCTTACGTTGATTCCCTTATTTGCTTGTCATTCGTCAAACGGCTGTCGCGAAGACTAAAAAGTTGAATCTTGACAGACTCGAAGAAAGCAAAGCACACCACCTGTCTCGGAGATAATTGATCATCTGTAAAATTTGTGGTAGCAAGCGAATAAGAGGCTTTTGATGAAAATAGTTCTGGGAAAGTAGATGGATGAAGAAGAGAGAGAGAGAGAGAGAGAGAGAGGAGCGGAGGAGGATTGGATCATTGGATTTGGAAAGCTTAAGTTTCGAGTCCCCTACTCTCCCTCATCTTGCTCCAAGTTAGTTTAATGCATTTTTTATCGGGCCTAAAGTTCTCCTCTAAATTCTAAACCCTTGTCTTACATTTTTCATCCATCTCATTTCCAGCCTTAAAAGTTAAGTGTGATAAAGTGATCACCATCGTCACTTACTAGAAACGCCCGAGAGAAAGTCGTTATCACTTACTTTTATAGTAAAACGGGAGCCCAAGCCTTTTCAAATCAACGCGTATACACTAAAACACGTTGTGCATTTTCACAAGCTTTCTTGTTCCGATTAAACAGGAACTCAGGAAGATATATAAACGTAGTATATTGTCCTTACTACATAGTTGACTCCTAATTCTTAAAATCTCTTCTTAATAAACTCAGGTACTCATCAAATATTTAATAAGTCCAAAGCAAAAATCCTTCATGATAACCTCAGTTAATACTTCACTCTGATTACTACACGATGCCACTCGGCTTAACCTTCTTAACACTCCACTTCATTACCTTTCACTAAAACATCTTCCTTTTATCACTCCACAAGAAAGTAGTTCAACCCTTCTTTTAAATCACTCAACAAGCTCTCGGCTCCCGTAA
>Ga0194135_10000412_pt1 | contig 25244 bp, 13 predicted proteins | sample LitLau_LLRF_2013_FD_134024 | JGI IMG/M metagenome (GOLD analysis project Ga0194135, IMG submission 134024) | Freshwater sediment microbial communities in response to fracking from North America - Little Laurel Run_MetaG_LLRF_2013 (version 2) | ecosystem: Environmental > Aquatic > Freshwater >... | reverse complement strand
CGACTTATATTCTTCGTATTCTTCTTTTTGTACTTGCCACTTCAACCAATAACCGACAATCACCAGACTTAAAAGATGCACAACAGGTTATACAAATGAGATAATTTATCCAAGTGTCAATATTTCTGGGTAGGATTGGTCAAACAACTGGAAGTCATTGCTATCTAGTATCTAGCGTTGTATTGTATTTAAGCGAAAAAAGAAATAACATTTTATACACAAACCCTTTTAACATGAATTTATATGACTTAAGAGTTTCAGGAATAGGAATTCAAATACTTTTGTATATTTAGCGAGTGGATGTTGTTGGGAGAATGTATCGGCGGAAGACGACAGAAGATCAATAGCAGAAGCGGATTTATAAAAGTGAAGGTGGAGCTGGAACAAATTGGAAATGGGAGAGCGTATGTATAGTGAGGTACATATAGTGAGATAGGCGAAACAGGTGAAGTCTGTCGAGGCTGATCTCACTCTTATACAGATTTACACTTCAAGACAATCTCTTTACCCATCTTTGAATAGGAGAAGAAGTGAACAACCGATGACAAAATCCCATTCTAGCATCGAAAACAGAAGATAAGGAAAAGTTAGCAGGAAAAGGTTGATAGCAACAGCAGAAGAGGATCAGAAGACCGAGGAGCTTTTCGGGAGAAGACAGAATATCTTCACTTACAATTTCTATTATTCTTCACACATACACACACACACGATCGAGAGAGAAATGTGTGTTGCATATATTCGAGAAGGATTTAGCGACAGAGTATAAGATTGCGACGTGTTTTTATCAGAGGTCTCCATTCGAAGAACCTCAATCTTGAGGTCCAATGATTTTGTTATTTGTATAAATGCATTTAAATACCCTAATGTGTTTAGGAGAAGTCCTCGCTCAATTTTTAAAAGCATATGTGTGTAGGAAGGTAAGCTGCTTGTGCCTGTGAGGGAAAGATATGATGCTGATACGCTCTCAAAGGATTCACACAGACGGGGATGAAATGTCTAAAAGATCAAAAATCTTCCACGGATGACTGTATGGGAATATCTTTCCTGGTGTGGTGAAAGGAAATACGACGGGGATGGAAATGCGCCTCTTCTTCCTCTAAACCATTCGAATCTCACCTTTCTTACTGCTAATCGTGAGACATGAATGAGCTTTACAGACAACCGACATGTCTTCAAGATATGAACAGAGGAAATCCGTCCTCACGCGAGCGATCATTCAGCTTCGCTTATTTTTCCTTCCTCGTATTTTTTAACTCGAGGAATTCCAAAATTCAAATGCTTATCGGGGTTCTTTTTATTTCACGACATGACACTTTCATGTTTTGCATTTCCACGTGTGGCTTGATTTTCACTACCAGCTTGTAACACGGGAGGTTTGTTCTATGTGACATTGGAAGTCCAAATATGTTGTGTACTTGTAGTATACTCAGAAATAAATGTGCAAAAGAATAACCAAGTGAACTTATATGATCAAGTAGGGACAGTTGAAAGGTTTAGGACAAGGGCAACACACGATACTCAAATCACAACGAATGAAGATCAACCATCTTCCAAATTCTTAAGAATTCAGATTTTTAAATTACTTGAACGTGACTTTCTTGCACCTTCGGTATATTATTTCACCTTCGTAAGCCAGGAAGTTGTCTATTGTTTGCTCTCTAAACTATTCTTTGAAATCCATTCATGAAACTCCAAGTCAGTCGGGAGCGTATAGTAAACTACGAAAGGGAAGGGACATTTTATATGACTTCTGTTGCTACTTAAAGGGGCTAATAAATATTCATTCAATATTATATACAGGACTCAGCAGGAGTGTGTACACGTTTCTACTCATGTACTATCTGTGCTTGGTCAGTTATTACTGAAAGTTGTCTAAAACCTTCACCTATACATGAATTCCTACAGGAATTGAACCTTGCGATATTTCATCTTTCATCTATTTACTTCCTTGATCATTTCCAATGATAAAACTGATAATTAAGTAGTCTTCGAGAAGTAAAGTGAAAGATAAAAGACATCTCTACTTACAAGTTATCAAAGAGTTTGAAACAACAGACTAACAAGCAGAGAGAGGATAAGGACGACACAAAATGTTGTTGAAAGCTATTAAACCTGTGGAACTGTATATTATATACATACACTCTTTATTCAATTTGGGATGAAAACAACAATCTTGGTGTTGTTATAGAGAGAGAGAGTATTCCCTAACCCTAAAGGAAGAAAATGAAACTGAACGTAGTAGAGAGAGATTACCTTCATGGATGTTGTCAAAGAAGAAGAAGAAGGTTTTGGTTTTGCGACCCTTTAACAGTTTCTTCTTCTTCGCTGTGTGTGCCACCAGCACAAGCAGAAGCTCTCACAGGTTTTTACATCTAAAGTCATTTCAGGATTTTATTCTACAAGTGAACCCCTTAAGACGACATATCTCCAAGATTAACTTTTGGTTTTTCCATCTCGGTATTAAAATTGTTTCAGAAGAATGTATATATGTAACAGATACAGAGTGTGTGTTTGATGGAAAAGCCTCCTTAGTCGTGTTATTTTGTCCTCTGTAAATGTATCTACTTTTGGCTGATGAAAGTCTGCTTATGGGGATTTAATAGGCGAACCAAACACAATAAAAATCTCTCTCTCTCTCTCTTATGGAGAGTTTCGCATGACAAAGCTAGGATGCAATATCACTTGGGAGAAAAACCTACCCCACGAGGCAAAGCTTAACGTTTCCATACATAAAGTATATGTGTGGGTCGTGTGTTTTTGGGGTTGTAAATGTACGGGAAAGATATTTGAGTGAAATAAAATGAAATATGAAAAGCTAATAAAAAAGAAACAAAAGAAAATGAAATGAGTTGCTGTAGCCACGAAGAATGATCAGATTCACCTTACAGAATAAAAGTTAAAAGTCAAAGGGAGGAGAGCAGTCAAGTGAGAATATAAAGTATCTTTTATTCTTTTCAAGTTCAATCTAATCTTGTTAGTGAGATCACTCAGGATTCTTTTCTTTGAATATTCTCATATTGTTATGAGAGATAGAGAGAGAGGAGTGGACTTCAAAAAGGCTAATACTACACTGTCTATCTTCTCAACTATAAAAAGCACTCAAAGACCCAAGACAATGCTCATTTCAAAATGAGTTCTCCCTTTTACTAATTTATTCACGATATATATAGTATTGTTGTTACATAAATGTATTCCTCAAGAAGGAAACGCACTTTAATTAAACTTCTAAAGCAGATTTCGAATTCCCCAATTTAAATTTACTCGTGTATTTTCAAGACCAAGTTTACCGCGTATAGTATTATTGCGTGAAAGAAAGTGAGCTGTAAAATTAAAGAATGTCTTGAAATAAATCTTCCCCTGAGGAAACCGGCTACTTTATCAGTGGAGAAAACACTTGAGAGAGAGAGAGAGAGAGAGAGAGATACCCGATTACCACATCATGACTTATCAAAGTACATGCGATTAGATCAATGAGAAGAGAGGTTTTTATATATATTATGTAATCCCTGAGAGTATAGTTAAAAAGTTTTTCACATGCATTTTGTTTACGGAAAGAAGTGAGGGTTTGCAATAGGCGAGACGAAGCGAGCCAAGACAGTGTATGTGTACTACTGCTACTACTGCTGCTGCTGTGGGTTTGAATGTTGGTTGGTTTTTTCTTTTGGTTGGAGGGCGATGGAAAGAAAAAAATTTCAATCATTTCGTGAAGTCAAGCTTGAAAATTGAAATATATAGCAGATGCTTTGATATCATTTCGCTTGTCATCAGCCACCAGATCCTGTTATTTGATAGAAAGGAGAAAGAGAAGGAGGAAAGAGCTCGAAGCGACTTGTCTACCAGCACACCCCGTGTATGTACACACATATATATATATACATACTTATATAGTTACTCGAGGAAGTAGTGAGTAAAAGAACCAGCAAAATGACTGAGAAATCAAAAAGAGGACGCGATCTCATATATGGACTACTGAACTAAACCACTAAATACACGACCAGTAGTAGCACCCAATGTAATAACATGCACGTAGTCAAGCCCACATATACATACAAACGAGAGAAGAGTGTTTGAAAGGTAAGAAAGTACACAAAGAATGTAAGTGAGTGGGACTTGAAGAGAGCTAACTAAAAAACCAAAGGATGTTGATTTTAAACCCTGCTCGAATAAAAAGAGACACACTCGTCTAGAAAAAAATGTGAGGGAGAAAGTGGTGAGAGTTGGCTCTTCTATGCATAGTTAGTGAAATGAAAGGAAGATGTAGAAGATAATAGATAAAAAGATACAGCCAGTCTCTCCTGATCTCTGACTGTTTGGTGTTCACTCATAATAATATCCTAGAGAGACGAGATTTCACTGCCGACTAGTCACAGTGAGTGTGTGTGTGTGTGTGTGGAGTACTCCCTAAGCCTCTCTGCTGTGAAAATGCAATATCAGAGGAATTTCATTTTGAAAACATGCCATATAACCCGTAAAAGACTGTTTATCCTTGCGGGGATCCTATTCTCAATATAAATGGGCTCAAGATCCATTCAACAACTCACTTGTGAAAAACCACCCGGGTTATCATGACACACACACACATACACAAAACGACCAGCCCCTATCTAACTCTCTGTATATATATGTATATGCAAAGAGATTAATATATGATCTTAGGTAGCCTCACAGTATGTGGATGAATTGATACTACATGTGAGTATCATCTTCAAGACCAATTTTCATCCTGGTTCTATCTTCCTCGTCATCCTATCTATTTCATCTTCAGTTGATGACAATTTTTTTTATGCATAACTATCTTCACAACTTAAGCCACCGAATTTCTCTCATGTAAAATGGGAACTTTTACCGCATCGGGTTTGTTTGCCTTTGAAATGAACTCCTTAAACATACTCTTATTTCTTCATACTCTATCATCTCAGTCTCCCTCGTATGCAATTTAGTTAAGTCTAACCTAAACAAGCTCCCTTAACATGGTCTGTAACAAAATATAGAGTTTTTCCACACAATCTTCCAATAATCATTCTCATACTGTACGTATAATTTACTTAATCTCTGATGATTACCTTGTTGAATCCAAAATATATTACACTTATTGTACACATATATATCTGATGATAAGGAGGATATTATTAAGCAAATGTATAAAAATGTCGTTTCATTTTTACCTCACCAATAGATAAGGTACAAACCTCAGCCGTTATTGGAATAAATATAAAGAGAAACCCCATAAGGATTGGGATCACATGAAACGAGAATTTAACCACTGAAATACCTTAACCTTAGATGGCTTATGAGAAAGTCTGAACAACACAAACACACACACACACAGAACAGTTGACTTTTGAATGGTTCTTTTGCCACCTGGAGAGTGTAATATCTTTCATCATCTTTCCATATTAGATGGGTTATCTTAAGCCCCAGAGCGCACGTAGATTCAAAAGTACTTTCATTTTCATCTTCGTTTCCAAACGACACAAAAGCTGAGAAGGAAGCAGGATTGTCGAAACCGAAGAATATTGTACTTCTATGGCTGCACACCGTTAACATTAGGCGATTCTGGAGGAATTTTTCATGTTTGTAATAAAGCATATATATCCTGTTTAGAAACCCTCAGTTTAACATCGGCACAACCTACAGCTTTCTCTAGAAAGTTTGACGTAAGTTGCCCATAATTAAATTCCTTGAGAGGCATAGTTAAATGTTTGTTTGCTGTGATTTTTATTTTGAAGATTAATTGACAGAAAAGAGAAACAGTGAGGCAGTGTTTAACTAATTTGGATAGCTCATTGTACTCTGATTTGATGTCGAATCTCTTCTAATTTAGAGAAAACAGATGTTCGCAAGTGAAATTGGTAGAAAGAAGCTCAATTTGTGCTGGCATTGGAGATAGGAGGAAGTATGCGTATGCATGTAAATTTAAGAATGGCTTATGAGATCAAGTGAGTGGAAGAGAGACGAGCAGATGTTTCCATTTCATCAGAATGTACTACAATCTATCTTATGAATGTTCGTATTATCATTTACTCGTCACTTCTCCTTTCATCCTATCAAAACTGATCGTCAACTTGCACCTTTCCCCTCGTTTTTCAATATTTGTACAAAAGATCAGCTCATATTATATCATCTCGAGTTGTCTGTATGCTTTTGGATGCTGAGAAAATCCTTCACTACCAACGGACTACCACCATGCTTGCTTACTACTACTATACTACTAGTTGTCACTTTCCTACAATTCGGCATGTCAACACCGTTTCATATATATACGTCCCTTGTAGCTTAATACTGGATGAAGAAATTTGTGTGCCTTTTAAATCCACGAGTTTCTATACACACACGCGGTTCTTTTACACACATTCCCCGTCCATTCAACAAGGAAAAGTATATTGTGAACAATACACATAATGGTCAATAGGGAAGTACCCGAGTCCAGGCTGAAGCGGTAATGACAGAAAACAATACAACGATAGAAGAATACAGAAACACGAAAGCCAGGGACTTTCATCATCATGACCGATAGATATGATGATCCGTAATCCACCGAAATTGAGGAAGGGTGGATACATGAACACACTCTGCTGCTGGTGAAAAGTCCAGCGACTCACTCAGACATCAGACTACAAGTAATTTGGGCGAAGCAAGACAACGCGATATAGGTTTAGGTAAGGGTGACTTGACTGCTGCTGCTGTCTCAATTCCTCGTCCTACTTCTTCTTCACTCACCAGAGAGATACATCACCCTCCAGAAATCGAGAAGTTAATCGGTATTCATTGCACGGGTAGACTACACTGAAAAAATTCGAGTTGTGTTACTCTTGATATCTTTAGGAAGAGATCTTTCCAGTCTCACTTTCCCTGTATGTGTGTGTGTACCTCCAAACTCCACACAATAACAACGCGTTACGCGGTGGGTCCACTTGTCCCTTCTTATTTTCCACTTTCTTGGAGGATGTTTCTCTGTGTCTACAAGATACTTGCATCAATGGTTACTACAAAATACAAATCCCAACCATGCTTCTTTCTATCTAACCACATCATCGCCATTTTATGTTCACACACATGCCGGTTTAATAAAACATTTTATCGCCCATCTTCAAAATTGCTCCCAATCCCTTGTACGATCTTACACTGATCCTGCTTAAGCATTATTTTCACAGTAAAGGTTTTTCTATAAATTTAAGCGAATTTTTCAAGGGCCTGATTTAAGTCATATGATGACAATTTGCACTTGAAATTAGCATGATATTGTTATGGGATAACCTCTGAACAAAAACTTTCGAGTTTCGTTAATTAGATTTCATATGCTTTCGAAAAATGACTAAAAGTCAAGCTGTTGTTATTATGAAGAGGAGCTTTATCGGGCGGTTGGCTCATGTTGAACAACCGAAACTAAGGATTCATTCTGTGTATCACTGCTGTCGTCTCTGAATTGACAATGATCGCAGTGTTGTCCAACACAGAGGGTGGACACAAATGAAGGTATTATAGAATCGCGAGTAAGTAATTCAACATGTAAAATGATTTATTCTACAACACAATAAAAAGGGACGACACTCCATGATACATGGGCTGTCATGCAAGTTCTATTCAATTTTTGGTAATATTTCAAAACGAGGGTTTTATATGATCTCGAAATATCCAGAGATGAGCCACAACAGATCCCAAAGTTGCGGTTGTGGTCGTCTCCTTCCGTGTAGTGCAGTAATCAAGCAGGATATACGTATGTATTTGTATTATACACTAAACACCACTAAACACGATGATGATGGGATGAGGGAAAGCGCTCAGGAAATATGAGACATGATGTCGTATAAACAATGTGAACCAAACGGTACAGTTTTGAAAGTTACGTATACACGATAACACCATCAAATGGAACAAGTCTTTTGAAATTCGGAAAGGAACACATGTTTCAGTATGTCATTAAAGAGTATCTATTTAGAGAAAATGAGATGAGAGTTAGAAGGATGATGATGAGATTCGTTTTCACCCTCCTCCTTCCTCCATAATTGCTTCCTAATACTATACACACACCACCATCACTACTACCACAACTATTCTTTTGACTTCTCTATCTATTTTTAATATCCCATTAAACCCTCATGTTTTACAAACTTTATGTGAACATAAATGCCACATTTTTCAACATTTCCATGCAGCTCTCTCAGTCTCCGATATATGTTTCATAATAATAATCACTCTACCACTGCACCCGTCCACAACAGCAGCAGCAGCAACTCAAATCTCAGAAATCTCAGTGCATGCATCAGCAGTAGACTTTTTATTCACAAACTATCATTAAAATATTTTTTGTCTGGTGACAGCAATTATCGTCGTATTGTCATCTTCATCAAATTGCGCTTAAGATGCTTCTCAACCAATAAAAAACATTTCTCGTCTCTTTTTGGACTTACCATATTCAAGTCTCATTCAAAAAGCTCAATGGACTATTAATATCGAACTTTAAAACTTAATACTCAACGATTATCACCATCATCCCTATCACAAATAAACATGATACTGCAGATGTTTTGTGTTATAAAGGCGATTCGAATTAACACGACTTAAGAATACTCTCATACTCGCAGAGTTACAACATTAACTATGCTCACAAATCAATTTTCTTGTTAAACAAAAGTCATTCTTGGCCATGTGCACAGTCATTGGTTTTATTTAACCCGTTACAAAAACATGGCTATTATATGTAGTTTGATTTTACTATTTTTTCTTTAGAGTTTGCTTGATGCATCTCACCTGGTATTTGTGTTTGCTTGACGCGACAGTGATAAGAATAAGTGTAAAAAGACGTCTTCGCATCCTCTCCTCACATCTTATACACGTTCATTGATCTTTCAGCGCTGACAAAGTTAGCAATCATGCTATACGATCATCATCTGTGTTGTACAAGAATTTCGGTGTTGCACTCAATGTTCAAACGAGAATCGTTTGCTTTCAGACTTTTAGAAAAGAACTCAAGACTCAAAGTAACTTTCACTCAAACCAGCTGCTGCACAAAACCTTTAACAACTTTGATCCGTGAGGAAATACACAGAACGACCTCGTCATCAATGTACTAAACCTGCTTGCACTGCTATAGATAAGACTCAGCGAACAGAAAGTTGACTGGACTTTTACCTATTTATTTCTTGTGAACCAACAAAGGCAATTACTAGGAGTGAATATATTGACACTCGATAAAAGTTGAAATCATTCAAGGTAAAGCCGACAAAAATAAAAGGAAGGAGTTTTAAAAACTATTGCAAGAACAAAAAAATAGTTCAGGGTAATGTTTTATAATGTGATCCAATGAGAATATATTATTGGTAAAAAGGATGATAGATAATTCTTCAAAACACAATTAATAGTTGCCCTACAGAAATTTAAAGTCTGTGAAAGAGGAGAGAGACGACGGAAGAGTTGCAACGACACTCGAGAAGTCTGCGAAGAGTATACTTGAGGATGAAAGTGTGTGTGGAAAGCTAAGCCAAGGTATAAATTTGTGTCACTGGATAGATCATATTCCTCTGAGGAGGAAGATAAATAGGGAAACTCTGGAAAGCTGAGGTTATCTCTCTATACTCTTCTTGGTTGTCTGCACCATTATAATTTTTCCCTTCTGCTCAGTCTAATTAAATGAGCATATAAGTTCCTCGTTAAACCAAAGCGATCATCACACTTTGTTACTTCTCCCGGAATCCCGTCGGGTTTATCTCATTTGGTTTCTCTAACTCTCGGCTTTCCACTCGTCTAAATGAATCCCATTACTTATGACAAATTACTTCTTGTTAAGCACAATTAGGCCCTCGTTACAACTCTTCTACGATCTCTCTTTCTCTCTCAACAAGGAATATAGGGAGTTTGGGTGTTCTGCTCTAAGCTAAATAGGATTTGTTCCTCTAACTACTCCACTAAACTTATTGTCTTGTACCTACATATGTAGTGTTCAAAGCTTGTATAGTTCACAGGCACGCAACAAAACATACTTTCATTGCATCATCAGTTCTCTATATATACTCTCACTCATCAGAGATGGGTCTATCTATATACCCTACACCCAAATATTCTCAATAATCATGTAAATCCAAATAAATTGAATGTTGACAAAATTAGCATAATTTGGTAATCAGGTCTGTACACATGAGACTCATTCGTCACCCTCACCAACTGAACTGTACATCTGCATGTATACCATCATCATCTGTGTATATAAAGCCAACTGCATTGAACTCCCTTATGGTGTCTCTAACTCCATTAATAACTAGCAAAGCTAACCACAGCTTTACGCACAGAAGGCAAAAGGATCACATTAAATAAAAATGAATACTCAGCTCATTTACAAAAAAGTACATGAAGAGTATCCATTCAGAATAGACCCAAAGCGAATCAATGAGTTACGGCGTTCAAAACAAAGTGTGAACCCAAATGCTGCCCATTAACACCCCATTATGTTTTCAATCCATTCGGGTGTATACGCACTCTGCTGCTCTCCTGCTTTCCACACGAACCGTGCGTAAGTATTACCCTAAGCTTTCTGCTCCTGTGTATTTGTGCCCCTTCCAAATGATGCAACAAAATAATAGGAACCAGCTTCGATGTGCATTGCATGTACCTTTCCTAAACCCCCTCTGAGAGTATTTACCAAAAACAGGTAAACGGACTCACGTATGGCTGGTAAACGAAGAAAGTTGTACACTATTATAGGTAAGCGACTTTCACTTTTAAAAAGTGTTACTCGTACGCGAGACGTTTGAGTGTGACCCTGTCAAGGAATTACACAGGGTAGCACATAAATTACACTCAATCTGGCATTGATGTAGTTAAGCGAAGAAATCAGTCATCAAACAATGTACTACAACATCATCACATCGCCACCCGAGGGTGGCCAGCATATGGAACGAATGTTAATTCCACCAGTTTCTGCGTAGAGAATCATCGTATTCAACTGCTACCCTCTTCAATATGATGCAAGTCACTTCTAATGATCTCAACAGCAGTTCTTAGAAGTTGGCGAGGCAGAGAAAGACTGCACACACAACTGGTGTTCACCCAAAACTTGTCTCGCTGTGACAAGAGTTGTAAAATTCGTTGTCTCTTTCCATGCCATCAAGGAGATATGTCATTTGAAGGAAACACGATACGCTGTCTGTGTGTGTCTGCTGGATCAACTACTAACTTAATACTTCTTGGTTGGCTTGCCCAACATTATCATCTAAATCCAGTTAGTCACTTACATGCTTCTGTCAACCTATGTAAATTACGTATTTCTAGGCTAATATCACATCCACTCTGGAAGTTTTATCATCAAGTCCTGACACAGTGATCAAAACGACTTACAGATTAGAGCTGCTGAGTAAATAATAAGAATTCTACTGACACTACGACTAGATGTCTAAATCAGTTGTGATCAAGCTCTCAATGCCTTATGTCACTGATAATCTGATTATATATATATATGCTCCAATACTGGATCTCGTTGGATCCGAAGAGCAATTTGCCCTGAATCTTTATCTGTGAAACATTATGAGCTGAACTGTTTTAGCCGTATGGCAGCAGATGAAGTATTATTAGAAATCGGCATTCGATTTCTGAATGTTAATTCTTTTTAAACCTTCACTGATTACGATTATTGTCGTCACTGTGTCTCACAAATGTAGGTAGCAATATCTATGAAGGCAATATGTATTGCCCTACTTGAGTGCAACTACAAATACCCTTCATATTGATTTTATACCTACCTGTCATTGTGGAGAAATCAGTGGAGCTGACTTTTTTACATTTTGATCAACAGGAAATTTAAAGGAATAGCAAAATAGAATGAAAGTTAAACAACTCACTAATATATAATGTAAGAAATGAATGACAGCTTTCTCCATGCATGCATAGTTGCTGTTGCTTTACGTGGGCATTCAGTCGGGGAGATGTATTCAAGTCGATTGGAGACGAGAGAGAGCCACACGGAACAAGGAACACCGCTAAAGCCGTAAGTAGAGACCAAGTGCAATTTATTCCGGGGTAGCCACAAAACTCTCGAATCTAATCTGCCACATGGGGTTACCTCCTTAACCTTCACAGACCGTTGGCTATACCGTCTCATCCCCTTCTGGTAAATTGTTAAGCCCGTCAGAGTAAACAACCGATGGAAGCCCACGAATAAGTTCACTCAGACTTTCTCTCAAATTTACTACAATGATATCTTGTCCTATTTAGAATATTTACTAGACTTTTGATCTCAAGACCAGAGCTTAATTGAAGTCGTTGAGAGTAAACTGGACTTCTTACTATTAAACATTTCCCATGCCATCCAGAGTCAAGAAAATTTTGTTTTGCTCTCTCTGAGAATATTATTAAAGTCTGAAATCGCTTGGGTAGTTAAATACGAGACAACAGAGAGTGAATGTGTGAGAAGTGAGCAACAGATATATATCACACGAAAGTTGATAAAGGAAAACAATTCCAAGATTCTCATTAGCTTTAATATAAAGGTGTGTAAAAGTTTTCAATTTAACTCGTTGACTTGTAATAAAGAGACACGAATTTCGTGAGATTGGTTTTAGAGTTTTAGTCCAGTGAATCCCGTTCTATGGGGAGGAATGGCTCAAACAGACACCTTATGGGTTTAGGACGAAGGTGAAAATGGCTTTGGAGGAGAAAATAACGGGGGCAATAATCGTAATGATTATGATAATAAAAGCATCAACTTCACTCTTAATGTAAATCCTTCCCTTACTCTTCTTCTTCTTCGCCAGATTACACATACTATATCGTTGTTTAAGTTTATGGAGAGATGAGGGTCGTTTAAGACAATAAGCGACAAGCACTTCTACTCTCTGCCTTTCTTTATTGGATAACACGCACGACACACACACTATATATCTACTGTTAACTAACACTCTAGTATCTGCTACAGAGATTATGTGTCTCCTATGTTATGTGTTCCATTTTAAGGGAATCTTACGTCATTGATTAGGTAACAATAATAAGTCTGGCTGACGTAAGAAAGAGCGAAGTGGACAAGAGGAATGTGGGATATTGTGTGTATGATTCGATGTCATTCATCAGAAGGAGATTTTAATAAGGGAAGAAGAGACATAAAACAGACTTTGATATTGCAATGAGGAGAGAGAGAGAGTGGAGTGACTTGATTGTAAGCATGGCTGAGTGTGTATATGTATCCAATAGAGTGAGGAGAAAAGTAAAAGAGCCGGAGAAAGAGAACGATTACAGCCATTACAGGTTCTATTAGTGGAGAAGAGTAGGAAAGAGGCTCGCAAGGCTGAGCTTTTCTTCCTTAGACTCAACTCCAATATTTGCAGCACATAAATTCATACAATATCCCAAGAATGAAGGTTTACAGCTGGGAAACGATGGTGCTTCTCATAAATATATGGCCGTGATAACCCTGGTCAAAGCTCCTTTTATTTCGTGTACCATTCCGAGATTATTGCAACCACAAGAATTTATCATCCTGAGCATCCCGGAAAAAACCTCTTTCACCAGCAACAAGCCTTCTTATGAACCATTATTATTTCACCACTTACTCATCTAATGTTTCCTTTCAAAACACTCTCATCCTGGAAACAACTTAACTACCATTACTACCTTCGCAAAGCTTACTCCCTCCCCGTAAATTGTTCTCGTCATAACTTAATCATGACAGCTTTTATTAGTTCTGTACTATTACAACAGCATGTCCCACACACTCCAATTTCAATCCCATTGACACTTATTTACAATGAGAATGATGAGCTTAAAAAGAACGAGTAAAATATCCTAAAAACTTTCTCTCCGTCGTCGTTGGATATGGTTCCAATTTGGAGTCAACAAGATGACTTACACGTTTCACCCAAACCCTCCTTATGAGCGAACCTCTTTTATGTGTGTGTATATGTGTGGCGAGTGTTTGTTGGGAGTCAAATTTTACGGACTTGATTCTTTTGGCCTCAAACCTTGTGTGTATGGAATGGTGCCAGAGATAGAGATAGTGTCGATGGTACACTTTCCTACATGACGGACGTCTCCACATTTTACCCAGAGATTTTTCCCCGAGAGAAAGTGAGCGAGAAAGTCGAGGGCAAACTATCAAGAAGTAGTAATCGCTTCCCTATCTGTCTGTATGCGCTTAAATTTCTGTGTAATAATACTTAAGGAACAATACCACAAACATTCTTCACCCCTTTTATTTCTGAAGTAGACAAATAGACGATAGACATTGTGGAAGGAAAGAAGGGGACTACTACTACTATACACTCTCACAACCTTTTCCTTCGCCTTGTGTTTACATCCAAGACACTTTTTTCTTCCTTCCTTTTTCCCTTGTAATCATATATCACGAGGAAGTAACTAGACATTATGTAGCTTCACTTAGAAGACTCTTTCAAATCTTTCATAACATTGCACCTACATCATCTCATAGTTTGTGGTGTGTGTGGTGGTGTGGCTCTATCCTCCGAGTCTCTCTTTATATACTGCGAACTACTTTTCCCCACCAATCTCACCCCGATGATATTTTTACACACCAGCCTCATTTTACACCACCACCACCACCACTACCAAGTCAGTCTCACTGAAAGAGAAGAAGAATGTGGCCACCAACACTATCATTATATCTTTTCCTCTTCTCGAACAAATCATGAGGGATAAGCTACACTGTCAGCAACTACTTTAGCTTTCACCGCGTATATATTACTTTCGGGACTTTCGCTGATTTCTTTATTAGAGATTTCTCGGATGAAACCATATTGCCTCGTCTTATATTCTCCCAGCTGCAGGCAACTACTTTCTCAAGTACCATTCTTTAGTGGCTTGGACGGTGTCATAAAGCTTTCTTTGTTTGCTCTTTGAACGCTTAATGGACGATTAACCTTGATCTATCAATAAGCAAGGTGACGTATATTAGTTTCGAAAGAATACCCGCACTGATCAATCCAATTCTCCAGGATGCAACGAGTAATAATCAACCATGTGAGATCTTACTTTCAACTTTATATATTTGATAGTGACAGCTAGAAAAAGCTTTCTTCACTACACTATATAAAGAAACCCTTTTTAATCTCCCTGTACACTCTTAAAGCCTTTGAACATACTCGATACTCCTACAATTCCGAATAAACTCGGATCAAACTAATAAAAAAATCCTCGTGCCTACAACACGACTACGTCTTCTTCTTCTTTAAAGGACATTCCACCTTCGTGAGAGAAGTTGTTTCAAAGTGAGTCTTAAGACTTGGATGTTTATTATAGCAAGTTGAGGAACAGAAGGGTCTTGAGTGGAGCGTTCATGAAGCTTGAAGAAGAAGACAGTAAAGGGGCAACTGAAACAAGTGGTATTTATGAGTATGTCGTATAGGTGAAATAAGTTAAGGTCAACGAAGGAGAACAACTAACGGAATGGGATGTGTGCGTTTTCAGTGTAAAGTGTGTGTGTGTGTGTGTTGTAGTTTGTAGCATGCATTGTAGTAGTAGTTATGTGTAGTAGGTTCTCAATTAGAAGTTTAGATTTGATCGGAGGACCTGAAACTGTTTGTAGAAAGTATGTAGCATGACAGGTCTGCATCTGTCTTGGGTGAAAGTTCTTCCTCATCAGGAGAATAAGAACAACAATGGAATAGACGATAATGAGTGTAGGACAGAAGTATAAAATAAATGCAGTTTGAGGTTGTTGTTGTGTTTGGGAATGGAAAGTGGAGAGCACAAGAGAGAGACAGACTGAGGAAAGAGCAGCAGCAGAACAAGAAGAAGAAGAAGAAGAAGAAGAGGTCGTGGACAAGACGAAGAAGTTGTTAAAAGGCACATCAACTGAGAGCCAAGTTAGAGAGGATAAACGATAGAAGAGGTTCTTCTGATAATAATAGAAGGTTCCATGGTCATTCTCTGGTTGTGTGTGTGTATACACAGGGCTCCTCCAAAGTCAGCAAAAAATTATGGAGAGGGCAAACGGAAGAAGACGAGGATAATGAAATTACGTGTCAGATCAACAACTGACTTTATCCGACAGTTGAGAACATCCTCGACTTTTCTCTTTTCATCTCCATTATCTATCCGGTACACAGTGTAATAACTATTAGTACAACTCCATGGAACAGGGTCACCCTTCTAACATTACTTTCTTTCTATTAGACGATTCCATGCACACAAGTCCAAGACTATGTCTCTCTCTAGCACAATAACAGCCATCCAATTATTATACTCTCTCTCACACACACAGCGAGATCAGATTCAGTGCATTGCGGACCGCTACAAATATACCATAAGCCATGCTGGGCAGTAAACTAAAAGAAAATACTTCTGACGTGGCTAGCCTACTGTCAAACAACTTCTTCTCTGGTGAATTACATTCATCTCTGCATTTTTCAATCCACCAAACTATGCTTACAACGTAACGTCGTCTCCTTTGACTTCTTAAAGACGCTTTCTTGCCTATTCTCTGTCTTTTCCAGCAACTTACTTTCTTCCTTAGTGAACACACACACTCCATATGTCATGTTGTAATCTTTTATGTGCATACCCACATTCCTCGTTCCCTGGTTAACTTCTTCAAGACAAATACACAACCTTATTCTGCGAGCCATTACTTCCGGTATTTCTCAATATTGATTAATTAATCAACACTGGAATCAACTAGAAATGTGTACAAGTAGTAAATATTAATTACAAAAATTAGTAGTACTTGCCGGCTTCATTTCGTTTTGCTTGCACGTGCGAAATAAATATAAAAATGGAAACGTATTGTCTCTAGTACACAGGGTTCATGAATCTTAGGAGCGCGTGTTAGATTGGAGAAGTTGTCAAAGAACTTCTGGAGAAAGTCCAAAGACCACTTAATCATGATGTAGAAAGCAATCATATTGTGACACGAGGGAGATTTATCATCAAGTACGGAGGAGATCAATTAATAACACAGAAAAGACAAAACATTGACATGAGAGAGAGATAACAGGTTGACAGAGTCATCGGGGGGACTGGTCAATGGCAATCCAATGCGCAATGAAATGAATGAGACTCGTGGAAACTTTTGTGAATGCCTGTATATATGAATGTACTGTGCACACAGACACACGGTGAGAGATACTTTCTCTCTCATCCCTAGAAAAGCAAAGGAGATAAGAGGAGCATAAATTTCCGCCTTACGTTTGGACAAATGAGTGTCCTCTGGAGTGGATCTATCGGTCATATCGGAATTAGGAGTGCCGTTTCCATCTCGATCATCCGTTCCTCCGTGGTAGTCGTCTCGGTCTTCCTGTTGTTGTTGCTTCTCCCGTCCTGATGAGGATGATGGGGAGCAGTTGACTGGGTGGTTGCTGGCTGGGGAACAAGATCGATGCTTTGACTGACCTCCGTTCATGTAGTTGACAGAGTTGGCTGAGGTCGAAGATTTGTCCAGATTAATTACACCAACACTAATAGCACTGGGTGCGACGAAAGAGTTCCGGTCGTCTTGTTGGGACCCACCACCACCACCACCACCTCCACTGCCTCTAGATCGATTACTTTGCTGGTGATGTTGTTCTATCTCCGACTCTAGCTTCCTGCGATTACTAAGATTTGGCGTGGAGAAAGCGGAAGGCAGTCCCTTCACACTCATTCTTTCATCCCCACCGCCCCCAGATGAAGACGTCGAGGTGGATGATGCTGCGGAGGTCACAACGGGACGAAATGCCCCAGCACTTCCAAATGGAAGCCGAGCCTCTAATGCCGGATGGAGAAATGGATTCTGCAAATGAACCAACTGTGCTGGTAATCCTCCGTATGAATCCATAGGGCGAAGTCCAAACGATGAGGGTGATAGATTGGGCAGACTCAAATCTTTTCCATCCGATACCTGCAACTATTTACCGCAGCATCGACTTTAGAATGAAAGTAAGGTGTGCATGAGCCAATATATATTATTATGGTGTGCATTAAGGGGTGCAGGAGTTGCATATTATCCATAATATTGAAATATTGAAGGAGAAGAGGGACAAAAACATAAATATCAATTCATATGCTCTTGTTGGATCACTTAATTTACTTTTGAGTATGGACATTCCAATCTGTCAAAATGGAAATAATTCCTCCTCTTAAAAACCTCATAACACATAATGCCCCAGCTTTCCCTCTCGAGCTTCCCGAGAGAGAGAGAGAGAGAGGAAGAGGAATGTTAAGAGATACGAATGTATTCACTTACCTCACGTCTCAAGACCATTGACTACCTTTAGATGGAACATTTATTGATATTTTTGTGTAACTCAAACACGTGTGTTTAAGAAACTAAATATGCTTTTTAAAAGAAACACACACACACACAAACTTGGGTTTGATACTTCAAATTCCAAAGGAAGAATCGAGGAGAGAAATGAAGAACCAAAAAATAACGGAGGAAGTTGTTGTATTATAAGTGCGTTCCGTTCATATAAAAAACCTCTTCCCCAGAAGTGTACGTGACAAAAATCTTGAAAATTGTGAACGAGAACCAGAAACCGAATTTTCGTCATCACGCAGAAACATGCATTAATAACTTTAAATACCTTTCCCATACAACTTGTCTAGTCTCCCGGAAAAATTGTTCAAGTTTTTCTCTCGAAAGCACATCTTTTTCTTCCTTTCAACTCGTCATTTCCTCCTTCTAATATCTTCATTCGGTAATTCACTCGCTATTTTTCATTTCAAAGTGCACACAGCATTCTAACAAGAAAAGTTTTGCTCCACACAATCATCAACCATATGGAGAGGAGTATTCAAAGTTGTCAACATCTTTGTATACTCTCTCTCTCTCTGGAGAGACTGGAAAGCAAGATTGTTTGTACTGCGATCAGTACAAGAGAGAGAGATGGAAAGTTGAGGACATGCAAAAATGTGAATTAATGCGGAACCCTATGGTACACATTGTAAGGATATAGTGTTTCGTGTAGGGCTAGGAGGAAACTGTAGTGGGGAAGTTGTATGGAATGTATTTAGAGGCAATTTGGAGAGGAAGACAAAGAGAAAATTAGTATGCCGACCAACTAGTTTAAGGTACAAGTTAAGCCTTTCACAGGAACTTTATCACTCAAGCGCGGATTATTAGGCAATTAATACAAAGACCGGTTGTCAAAAGACATACCTTCTACTTTCGAAGGCATCATCACATCGTAACCAAGTGCCGACTTCTCTCCTTATTAACAAGAGACAACTTAGACTAATGCAATAATTTGGGTGAGCAGAAGAATCTTCTGACTTCTTGCGGGTGATGTGCAAAGCAAATTAAGCTATGTGATGTCACAGTGAACCTTTTCCCTACATAGCAGTAGATATAGAGACTTGCGAGAAATGCGAAGAATCGTCTCTCTATATACTAAAGTAATTGTAACCGTCTTGAATTTCTTTGGTGATTATTGAGCCCAGTCGTTGTTCGTTGTTGCGAGGACTGCGATGAGTCTCTTTAAGTCTAATGTACCTACATGAGCATACTTTACTACTAGTAGTACGACACTACTATGTGTATATGTCGCGTTGCTGCTCTTCTTCTTTGCTCCGTGTGTCCCAAGGACCGAAGAAATTAACAAAGGAAAGTCATGTCCTGCTTCCTCTTCTCTTGTTCAAAAGAAAATTCTTAACCGAACTACACACACACACAAGTAAGTGAGCAGAGGGTTGCGAGTATGAACCTCTTTTGTAGTTGGTATTCCAATGAACTAGCGGAGAAGATGGGGAAGTGTCGTTCAACCAAATAAAGGTAGTCAATGGTAGGAAATCGTATAAAGGGATTATTGTAAGGGACTTCAGAGACTAAAGTGGAAACATAAATACGCTAGAGAGAAGAATGTCACTTAAATACATACCTGAGTACTGAATGGCCTCTGCATTCTAATGGCATCACCGTATCCTGCTTGTGAAAAGACGACCAGTGCGGGTGGAATTGAGTTAGGCACATAGGATGATTCCTCCATCTTTACATATACACAGCACCAAATACAAAGTTCACAATTGATTCATTCTCGATTCATCAGCTCCATTTGCCTTAATTTATCTCATCTTCGCATATCTTCCTTCACCTCTCGCCACAAAACTCTTCTCCTCTCATTAATTAGCCGACTAAAGGTATCTCCTTAATAAAAGCAGCGACTCTCTTTCCATTCAACATCCTCTTGACTTAACAGTTTCTTCATTTTCTCTTATCATAAAGCTCACTATAAGACGATAATTCACTATCAAATTCACTGCTTATTATCGCCCACACGATTTGATCCTCTCTATCTCACTTAATCTGCCGTCCTACTCGCAATTAACTTTTATTTTATCACGTGTTAAGTCTTCCTAGGATCTCAATAAAAATGTTAATTGAAAATTAAGAGGAATTCCTCCCTCAATGTAAAAAGTCGACAAGTCCTTTATTGGTACAGCTAGATGTAAGGTAACGCTATTTTGTCACTCGGTAGTGAGATGTACGAGACGAGTGAAAGCATTTGTCGGGGCACGTTGAGACGTTTGTGCGTTGATGTGTCCAGAATCTCTCTCTCTTAGTTATGTCGTTGTGTGTGACTACTTAGAAACTATTGGTAGTAGATTTAGATAGAAAGAGAAAAGAGAAAAAGTTGTGAATGGAAAGTAGATGTGGTAGTGGTTCGTAGTTGACTCTATAACTTACGATTAGCGAACCCCAAAAGTCAAAAGTTTCTTCCGGTGGAACAGTCCAATATATCTCAATGTCGTCGTGGATGTCGTACTCCTCTTGTCCTCTTTGCCATCGCCGTGGTTGTACCTATTTCTATACTATCAGTAGACTTCTTATATAATAATAATGAAGGTCCGAAGTCTACTACTACTACACTTTTCTACTACTTTTACTTTCCTATTGACGCTGTCTCACAGCAGCCAACCCTCTCGTTCTCTTTCTCTCGATAGGATTCTTCCTCTTACTTTTCTATTATCCTAGTCTGTTATAAATCTATCGCCTCCTTTTACTCTCCACTATTTTAATCCCGACTTATACACAATGAATCTCTTCACCCAGTTTACTATTACACCACTATCAACTGCTATTTTACTACTTCCAACTAAAGTGACTCACTAAACTGGAAGAGACCAACAACTCCCAGTTTACTTACACATTCCACTAATACAATAATGTATTTTCGCCGCCCAGTCTTAAGAGACAACTCCTTTGAGGAAAGAACTAGAATAACACACGACAAAAACTCTCGGAGAAAGTACAAAAAGAACTTGTCTTACGTTTTCCTTTCGTATCAAATTCCCCCTTCTGTCTTTCCGCAGATCCAGTTGGATGGATTTTGTTTCACACGCAAGAACAAGAGTACTATTAGTTCTATCAGCAGTTATTGTACTTCCGTAGTAGTAGTACTGACTATATCAATTGTTTGTAATTAATTCTCTTCTTGTTGTTAATTAGTGTTTAAATGGTCGCGACTTCTAACTAATTGTCAATTGTAAGATGTCTAATTACAATATTCCTTCAGGTTCAATAGTAAAACGCAATCACTTGTTTCTAGAGCACAGCAATCACCAGTTAAGCTGTAGAGTAATTCTATTTGACTTGTCCATTTTGAGACTAGTTCAATTCACCTCATAAATATGAGTGTAAAGATGGTTTTAACTGGATAAAAACTTAGAATGACTTAGCGGTGAACGCAATAAAGTTGCGAAAGGATATAACACACATCGATTGGAATTAAAAAGCTGTTGGTTGTTCACCGAGGAAGGTCTTCCTTTAAAGAATGATTCTCTGTGGATACAGAGATCCCCTCTTAAGTTTCGCTCGAGTCTCTTCGAAACGTAAAGTGGAAGTGGAAGTAGTTTTACCACTGCTGGTATACAGCGATCACCGCTCAAAGGAAAGATCTTCCCTTTTGTAATGTATTCACATCGCTACACAACTTCGTATTATTCACACAAGTTCTCCATACCTGCTGCTTGCACCTCTCTCCTCTGCTTTTACACAACTTTCTTTTTCTTTCCCACAACCAAATCACACACACATGCACTCTAGCCGTGTAAGTAGCCTATGTGCGAGCGACTTTACTTCCACTGCTTCACTTCGATGTCCAATTTCCTCTGTCTTTAATATTCTTGAGAAACTAAAGTCTCCATAAAATAGTGGAAGATAACCAGCAATTTGGTTTCTCAAATTTACAGTGATCCGTACTTCAAGTTTGAAAACAAATCGTGAAACAGTTTAATTCCGCAGATAGGGCAATTGTCCACCTAAATATGGACAGCTTCTTCGTCACGTGCTGTCAAAAGCAGAACAGAAAACCCGAACGAAGGAGGCTCTCTCTTCTATGATGAGACTCAGAAGAGATCTCTCGGAGTGTCCTGTTGTTGAGGTACCTAATCGAGAACGGGCGATGAGATGAGAATGCCACTTGTCTCCTAACTTAACTTTTGGCTTCAGTGTGTCCATACGTAGTAATGCTTTGCCAGATACAGAGGAGTAGGAGAAATCTTTCTGCTGCCTTTCCCTAGCGCATGGCGAGTTTCAATCAGCCCCTGTGTGTATGTATATATATGTATATGTGTACCATTTCTTAATTGGGTGAGCAGTTAGTGACTCTGTCCTACAAACATCGCATTCATAACTGCGGAATTCAGAATTCTTATATTAGTCAAAATGGCAAGCAGTAAAAAACATTCTGTGCTTCGTTTTGTCAAAGGTTTTATTTTGTATACATAAGAAACATGATCCGATAATTTCTCCTTCAACTCCTACACACACTATTAGATTTCACCTTTTGTGTTATCCCTTATTTTCACAGAAACCCATAATTTTGACGTAGGAGGATACAATTATCCGTATAAATGAATAGTCGCAACTTGTATGTCTACAGTATACGAAGTTATACAACAACAGGATACAGTATAATTTTGAGATTTTTAATTCCTTGAAGTGTAACTTAATCCGTAAGAAATCCAATTTATAAAGACATTTTATCTACCTCAAGCTAAATGGTTACCATCTTCCATCTTTACATATGCACAATATCATGTTCATCGTATTGTGTTGTAGTTTTGATGACAACCTTCTTTTTGTTTATTTAACCACTCGAATTTTCCACTAATCTTCAACACAAAAAGATCACGGAGATAGACGCACGATAGAGTTGTTAGCCTACACGATAAAACTACAAGTTTTACAACAGGGAAAACTAACATTAGATTCGTCCTCTCTGAAATTGAAGCTGCGAGAGATTCGTGTATAGTGATCATGTTCCACATGTTAATTTTCATGTTCATGTCATTTATCCAACTATTCATGACTATATACCCCACACCTTGTTTCCTTGCTGAGTCACTTGCTTAAAAGAACACACATCTCCTTTCTATAATATACATTATAAACACACTGTCGGATTTTCTATCAAAAGAGTGTGTCTATGTACGATGTACATATGTACATGATCTTCAATTCAACAATCAAGGGCAATCTAAAATGCCTTTAGGGGCGAATATGTGTAATAAATGTGCGTGTGTGTGCACATACGTACACAGAGTATAAGTATCAAAAAGCAAAAGAACAGAAGACAATTTACCCTTAAAATGTAAAATACTGCAGCTAGAAAAGTAGTGAAGAGCGGAAAACCACACACATGTTCCTTCTATCAACTTGTATGAAGATCAAGACATTAAAGATTATCATCTCCGTAAGTGTCAGTAATAGCAAGCTCGTTCACTCACTCTCTCCTGACTACTTTTTCTCATATGTCTATATCTTTGTCGTAAGTAAAGTGAAGAAAGCCTCTATTCATAAACTTGGTGAAGTATAAAAAATATATCACCGTAAGATATAAAAGACCACCAACATAACATGCAATAACTCCCTTAGAATAATCACTCTATTTCATCCCTCTCCGTTGTCTTACTTTAGATGCAAAGACAGGAGTGTCTGTGTCTACCCCCGAAAACTCGTCCATAAGTTTCTACACAAAGTAAAAGCTAAAGTGTAAAACCTCAATATCTCTATTCTAATCTCTGATCTCGTGATTCCTCGTGATATTGCTTCTTTAACCATTCTGTGATCATCATCATCACTTTACACTTCTCCGCCTTCTTTCTTTACAACCAACCATTTAATCAAAACAAAGAGCTGTTGCTTTCTTGATTCGTCTCTCAAAAGTTTCTTACCCACTCACGCTACTACAACCACGGCTACTATTCTACCTCACTTAAGGATGACGCGTTTTACAATGCCAACACATTACACAAAAAATCTATTAGGCAATGGAAGTCTCTTTATGTACACCGATGAACGTATATACACGTATGAAAGGATGGGAAAGAGTTACAAAATATCATTTACTCCTGTGAGTAACCAGAAGCTTGAACTAAAGATGTCTTTTGTGACTACTCTAAAATTGAAACATGAAGTGTTTCTTAACATCTTAATTACTTGTAAAGGAATGTGAGCCGAGATGTTCTGTGAGCAGTAAGAGCAGCTAAAGGCAACAAAGACAGTTCTAAATTCAGGTGAACTGATATTTAATCGAAATGTCACGAGAGACAAAGCCGAAAGTAAATAGACTGAAAGCGTTGGCAAAAATGTTGGAGGCGCCTGAAATCTGAAATCCAGTTAAAGTGATGACACTGTTGGATTATTACACGAGCTTATGAGAGTGCCGAGAGTCAGATTTCAGATTCTAGAAAATCTGGATGTTAATTGTATAGTAAGAATGGATTTCAAAGTTGGTTGTGCCAAAAGTCCTACTGAGAGAGACAAATAGAGAAGACTAATACTAAATAACTTCGTTTTTCATTTGGTGAAAGGAACAGCTCGAGTACTTGATCATATAGCGTTGAGGGCAAAGAGTAATTGAAATGAATGTGTTATAAAATTACAGATGGATTTAGTTTCTGGCGTGCTACCATCGTCGTGTGTGTGTACTCTCTCTCGTCTCTTGCCACAAGTTAGTTTGAGAGGAATGCAGGAGAAAGCAGTGATGCTTCCGTGGAAGACAATGAACGGGTTGGATATTTGGTAAATGGAATAAATCAAGTAAATTGTGAGACTTGGAACTGCTACGACTTCGCGCAAGTTATAAAGCGTTCGGGTTAGTTGGAAGACTTGATTACTAAGTAGTTTTAGGGAGTACTGTCACACTCTCATTGTATACAAAAGATACGGACAGTAGAAGTGTACAAACCAGAGTCAGCTAGAAGTGGGAAGAACTCAATCTCTGTCTACATACAAATTAAATTTTGACACTTTATTTCGTTAGAAGTGCGACTAATGGTGTGTGAATTGAAAGTCTCTAAAAGACTACTAAATCTACTTGTTAACT